>Ga0076099_126_pt1 | contig 3068 bp, 5 predicted proteins | sample RifGroC1_FD_68128 | JGI IMG/M metagenome (GOLD analysis project Ga0076099, IMG submission 68128) | Parcubacteria bacterium GW2011_GWC1_45_9 | reverse complement strand
TTTCCTGATCCCTGATCTCGCCGACCATGATGATATTCGGATCCTGGCGCAGGATTGAACGCAAGCCGTTGGCAAACGTCAGTTCGGTTTTGGAGTTAACCTGAATTTGGTTCGTGCCCTCAAGCGAGTATTCAATCGGGTCTTCAATGGTGATGATTGAAACGCCCGGTTTGTTCAAAGTTTTCAAAATCGTATAAAGCGTCGTCGTTTTTCCCGAACCTGTCGGGCCAGTAACCAGAATCATGCCGAATGTCCGCTTGATTGCCCGCTTGACTCTTTCATAATCTTTTTCCGACAAGCCAATGTCTTCAAATCCGAAAGACCGGCCCTGCTCAACCAAAAGCCGCAAAACCGCGTTCTCGCCGTAATAAGTCGGCATGATGGAAACCCGAACATCAAACTGGACCTTGGCGGCTTTTTCCGTCAAAGAAACTTTGAACCGGCCGTCTTGCGGAGCCTGGTGCTCGTCAATTCTCAAGTCAGACAAAACTTTGATGCGGCTGATGATTTCCTCCTGAATGCTTTTGTCAATCGCAAAAACCGTCTGCATCACGCCGTCAATCCTCAGTCTGATTTTGACCTTGTCTTCTCCGGGGTCAATGTGAATGTCCGAAGCCCGCGCCTGATAAGCGTACTCAATCAAAAGGTCAACCAGTTTAATAATGGAGATTTTATCTACCGGGCCATTGATTTCTTTTTCAATCGCTGATTTGTCTATACTCATAATGGTTTATTATAAAACGTTTTTAAGAAAGCAGCAAACAAAAACCGCCCTTTAGCGGGGCGGTTTTTCTGGCGTTTTCAGCCGCAGCCAGTTTTTAAGAGCTTCGTCCATAAACTCCACGGCGGCGACCTGACCGTCAGCGCCGAGCTGATGCGGCAACTGGGCTTTCACCTTGAACTGGCTGTTAACCGCTTTAACAACCGCGGTCACCAGGCGCTCTTTCATCTTAAAATACAGCCAGGCATCGTTTCCTCCGAGTTGTCGGCCGCATTTGAAGATTGAGACGCCGTATTTTTCCAACAGTTCCTTTCCGGGGAATTTTTTCGTCTGCTTGATTTTCTGAAGAGCTTTTTGAGCTTCTCTTTTCAATCCAGGCTCAAACTCAACCACAAAATCTATTGTTGACATTACTGCCTCCTTTCTTTAAGCTCTGCCACTATAGCCAATTCGCGCGGGAAAATCAAATCTTTGTTATAATAATTTATCCAAAAACCAAAGGAGGTGAAGAAGCCGTGAAAGTTTACACTTTCAACCGCTTTAACGGGTAGACACCATTGCCGCTTGTCTGAAAGGTTTTTCGCGTTCCAAAAGGGCTTGAGCAACCTTGCGTGACCCAAAAACGCGAGCTGACGCCATTGCCGCCGCTTGGCTTTTAGCCAAATTTTCAATCACTGACAGCGGCACCATTGCACCTTGCAAAAACCCGTCACGTCAAACGTGACGGGTTTATTCTTAAGAAAATAAACAGAGGCTTGTTTCAGCCTCTGTTTTGCTTTTCAGCTTTTCAATTTTTCCGGCACCGGGTCAAAGCAAGGCGTAGCCCACGAGCTTTCGCCCGTCTTTTGAGTCCCAGTAAACCCAGGCTTCAATTAAAAGCCTTCCCCGTGAACGCTGTTGGAGAAAATCGACAATGCTGTCGGCAATCTCCTGACCGCAGAAAACAATCTCAGAGTTGCGGCTTTTGACCTCAACATCAACCCCTTCCAAGTCTTCGCGGTACTCGTCTTGGGGAGTGAAAACCGAGATTTTTTCTTCCGGGAAAACCGGTTCGCCTGGACTTTGTTTAACGGAACATTGGGAGATTATTTCTTTGAGCTTTGTTTTCAACTCAACCAACGCTCCATCAACGCCGACCAAACCATAAACTTTAACAACTAGCATACAAGCCTCCTTTCTGCTAATAAAGCTTGCCGCCGACTGCCAGCTTTGGCTCAGTCATAACGCAGGTAACCGGCACGCCGAACTTCTGCCACAACTTAACCAGCAGATTCGGATTTTCCCTGACCGTCTGGAAACACGGAACAGAGATCATTTTCCCCTGGCCCTGGCGTTTTCCAGACTCGTCAAAGAGAGCAACGGGGCCAGCTTCGTTCACGCTGTAAATCTCGTGCCCAAGGTCAAGAGTCTTGACAAGCTCGGGCATGATTGCGTCAACCTGGGCCGGCGCAAAACCAAAAAACCAAATAGCGTTCATAAATACAAGCCTCCTTTTTAGATTTTCTCAATTAAACCACGTCTGATTGATTTACACAAGGTTCTGTGATAAAGTTGGTTCCAGTATCCAAACATTTGAAAGGAGGCAGAAATGTATTGTAAATATTGCGGAAAAGCAATCACGGAAGCCAACGTCAGCACAGACTGGTATGCTAGGGAGATTGAACACGGCAAAGTCTGCTCAAACTGGTTATGCCGACGTTTGTCTGTCCGCGCTGAAAGCGAAAGATATTGTACCAACTGCGGCACACACCTAAAAACGCCGGAAGGGTGTTGGTTTGATGACGCCGGCGGGATAATCATTCCCGGACCTTATTGTCCGAACGAACAATGTCCGGACAAAACCGCGGTCCCCGCAAACCAAAACAAGGCGGCTTAAGCCGCCTTGTTCTTTTTCCCTAAACACAAAAGCCGCGCATAATCTGCGCGGCTTTTACGCTTGACAGCGATGTTATTCTTTACGAGCCTTGGCAACCGCCCGTTCAACTGCGTTCAGAGCTCCCGTGAATCTTTCGTCAACAATGTCGAAAGAAACAGCGTCGTATGTTCTCGCGCCATTGACCGCCTCCCTCCGGGCATAAGACACAAGCACTTCAATCTCCCCCCTCCTTTTGTTTTGATCCATGCCCATTCTTTCATCCACCCACTGGACAAGCCTGAACAAAGGAGCCTGGCCGACTCGCCCATTCAGCTCAACGTTAACTTCCAGGGCAATCTCGAGCATATCCCTCATTGACAACATTTTAGTCATACGAACCTCCTTTTCAGATTTGAAAATATAGTTGCTGGCTAGACCATACCACAACAGATTGATTCTCGCAAGGTTGTGTGATATGGTTTGTTCCAGTAA
>Ga0076099_136_pt1 | contig 5590 bp, 4 predicted proteins | sample RifGroC1_FD_68128 | JGI IMG/M metagenome (GOLD analysis project Ga0076099, IMG submission 68128) | Parcubacteria bacterium GW2011_GWC1_45_9 | reverse complement strand
AACGTGTCATAACTGTAAACAATCTGGGAAAAACGCCGAAAATTCAGTGACGGGGTGAACGCGGCTTTGCCGCGGAATGACGAATTATGGATTATGAGTGAAGGCTTAATTCTTAATTCTTTATTCATAATTCATGTTTAGGAATATTGCGACACCAGCTGGTAAATCGGCAGAATCACGGAAAAAGCAATGCCCGCGACAATCATGCCGATAACGACCAAAAGCGCCGGCTCAAGAAAAGAAACAAAGTTTTTCAAAGCCTCGTCAATTTCTTTTTCGTAAAAATCCGCCAAAGTCACCAAGATCTCTTCGACGTGGCCGGATTTTTCGCCGATGGCAATCAGGTTAATCACCACCTGCGGAAAAATCTCTTCTTTCCTGAAAGCGTCGCCGATCGGTACGCCTTTGGCAATATTTTCCCTAGCGATTCTCAAAAGAGACTTTCTCATCTCTTCTTCGCCGACAGCGTCAGCCGTAATCTCAAGGCTGGTGATGAACGGAATGCCGGCGCGCAAAAGATTCGCCAGGGTCGATGAAAATCTTTGCACCGCCAGCTTGATGAAAATTTCCTTGACCAGCGGTGTTTTTCTCAAAAATTTCGCAAACAAAGCTTTGCCTTTTTCGGTTTTGGTGATGAACTGGAAACCGCCGAAAACCGCAGCGAAAAACAACGGCGTCGTGATCAAAAAATATTTGTTCAAAAACCGCCCGATTGAAACAAGAATGCTCGTAAACAACGGCATTGGCGCGCCTGAACCTTCAAAAACCACGGAGATTCTCGGCAAAACGAAAGTGATCAAGAGAACAACAATGCCGAAAGAAACCACCAAAAGCAGGCTCGGATAAATCAACGCTCCCCTGACCTTGGATTTCAGGTCGGCTTCTTTAGCGTATGTCTCCGAGATCTCCATCAGGATTTTTTCAAGATTGCCGGAGGTTTCGGAAGACCTGATTAAATTGACCGTGATGTTGGAAAAAATCTCGGGATGGTTTTGGAATGAAATATAAAACTGGTTGCCTTTTTCCAGGTTGCTCCTGACCTCCATTAAGAAATTTTTCACCGCCGGCTTGTCAAAGTCTTTAATCAAAATGTCAATCGCTTTAAAAAGATCAGTGCCGACCCTCAGCATCAAAGACAAGTATTTCAGCAAAAATATTTTGTCCTGCAGAGTGAAACTTTCGCCGAAAGAAAAAAGGCGGCTTTTGATGGAAACAATCTCTTTCAGCGGCTTAATGGAAATCGGCTTCCAGTTTTGTTTGGCAATCAGCCCCAAAACTTCTTCCAAAGACGAGGCGTCAACGTCCGCCTGGAAAACTCTTCCGTCTTTGTCCGCCGCGATGTAATGAAAAAGCATGGATTAAAAATTTTCAATTATCAATTTTGCAATTTTTGTCCCTTCGGGGCATCTCTCATAGGGAGACAATAAATGGTCCAGTTTCCAATTTTCAAACATTGGAGCATTGAAAATTCAATAAAAATTGAGAATTGAAAACTGAAAATTCGCGTTATTCCCTAATAACGCGTAGCACCTCGTCCACGGTCGTCATGCCAAGGATTGATTTATCCAAACCGTCTTCAAACATGGTTTTCATGCCTTTTTTGTTCATCAGCCGTTTCAAGCCTTCAAGTGTAAAGTCTTTTTGAGAGATATAGTCCCGAATCTCCGCGTCAACGTCCAAAATCTCAAACACCGCCATCCGGCCGCGAAAGCCGGTCCAGTGACAGCTTTGGCAGCCTTTGCCGCGAAAAAGAGTCTGGGGCATCTGGAAAATATTGGCCTTTTCCGGAACGCTGATTTTCAACTGGCCGAAAATCGCGTTTTTCTGCTCGTCGGTGATTGGATAAGACTCAATGCACTCGTCGCAAACTCTTCTGACAAGACGCTGAGCCATGACCAGGTTCAGGGTCGCGGAAACCAAAAACTGCGGCACACCCATATCCATTAATCGCGGCACCGCCGTCGGCGCGTCGTTCGTATGCAGAGTTGAAAGCACCAAGTGACCGGTCAAAGCCGCGTGTGTGGCAATCTCCGCGGTTTCGCTGTCGCGGATCTCACCGACCATGATGATGTTTGGGTCATGCCTCAAAAAAGCGCGCAGGCCAGAAGCGAAATCAATGCCGGCTTTCGGGTTAATCTGGGTTTGATTGATATAACGAAGTTCATACTCAATCGGATCTTCAACCGTGACAATGTTCACTTCCTGCCGGTTCAAAAACGACAGGATTGAATATTGGGTTGTTGTCTTGCCGGAAGACGTCGGGCCGGTTGAAAGAACCATGCCGAAAGTTTTTTTGATGTTTTTTTCAAGAATTACCGACTGGGCTTTGGTCATGCCAAGCTCGGAAAAAGACAAAGGCTTGGTTGACGCCATTAACAAACGCATCGTCACTTTTTCGCCGTAAAAAGTCGGCATAATCGCCACGCGGATATCAAAAATGTCATTGCCTCTTTGGTACCTGATTCTGCCGTCTTGCGGTTTTGAATGCTCGTCAATCTGACAACCGGACAGAATCTTGATTCTGGCGACCAGCGCCGCATGAATCTCCTGTGATAATCTGGCGACTTCGCGCAAAAGACCGTCAATCCGGAAACGGATCAAAACCTCGTTTTCAAAGATTTCCAGATGGATGTCTGAAGAGTTAAGGGCGGCGGCATAAGCAATCAGGTTATCAACAATCGCAACCACCGGCAATTCGCCGGCGATTTTTGCCAAATCAGCGGCTTTGGAAATCTGCAGACGCTGAACCTGCTTCAGCTGTTCTTCCAAAAGCTTTTGGAAATTTTCCATGATTTCCCGGCGGTACAAAGAAAAAGCGTAACGCAGGTCTTCTGGAGTTGAGAAATTAATCTCAATCGGTTTTTGCAGATAACGCTCCAAAAACTTGATGGTTTCAAGATTACCCGGATCAAGCATGGCAATCTTGATTTTTCCGTCAGAAGTTTTTTCAAACGCCACCGCGCCTTTGGTTCTGGCAACATCTTCAGGTAAAAGATTCAGAACATCTGCCTGAATATTAACCCCGACAAGCTTAACCAAAGGCAGTTTGTAATAACCGGCAAACACCTGATTCATATAGTCCGGGCTGACCAACCCCCGCGAAACCAGAATCTCAAAAACATCTCGGCCGGTACGTTCCGCTTCTCTTTGAGAAGAATCAAAATCGCCTTGTTTGACAATTCCCGACTCAATTAAAAGTTTTTTCAGACTGTCTAAGGGAATCTTGGCCATAAATCTAGTTTCCGATAAATTTTGGTAAACGCATAAGTTATTATAACAACTTGGCAAGCAAAAGCCCAGCCCGCAGGTGAATTAAGAATGGCGAATTATGAATTAAGGGGGAAATCCCTGCTGATTCAAACAAAAAATCCCCTGAAAAGGGATTTTTTGTTTGATGACTGCTTACACGACTGAATTCCGCCTCTGGCGGAGTTGGGCGGGATAACTGATAACCGTTTTAGTTGCCGCCGTTATAAAAGTTACCCGAGGTTGTGGCAACCAAGCCAAGCTCGGTGCCAATTTCATAAACCCCTGGCATTGAGCCGCCGTCTCTGTTTTCCACATCGCCTGAGCCATTCTGAGAATAAGTCAGACTTTCCATGTTCGCAAAAAGCTCAAATGTCGTATCAACATTATCGCAGACATAAGCATAATACCTGCCCGGGCTAGCGTTAGCGGCTGTCAGGTTAGGATCAATCGGCCATCTTGACAAAGGCGATCCGCCAGTCAAAGTTGTCAACGGAACCTTAATCCAGCCAGTGCCGTCAACTCCTTGGGCCGTGGTCGCAGCCGAGGTTGTGAAAGTGGTTAATGCAACCACGCCGGACACGTGCGAATAGACCGACGGCGTCGTGTTGGTTTGGCAGCCAGTCGTACTGTTCGTGCCCAGAACCGGGCTTGAAGTATTAGCAATATAATAATTAATCGCTGTTCTCATTGACGCCAAATCAGCCAGTCTCTGCGAGTCGCGCGATTTCTTCAGAAGTTCAGCCGGATTCAAGGCGACAAACGTCACTGACGCCAAAATCGCCAAAATCGCGATAACAATCAACAGCTCCAGTAAGGTGAAACCCCTTTTTGCGGTATCCATAACAAAAAAATAAATTAAACCTACTCCTTAATTATCCGCCCCAAAAAATTCTTGTCAATACGGGGTCAATCCCCGCTTTTACACAAGGCTAAGCCGCCTTGGCAGTGCTGACAAGATTTTTGACTTTGGCAACCAGTTCGTCAATCGAAAGCCTGGCTTTGACGTAATAATCCATGGCGCCGAGCATTTTGCCTTTTTCAATGTCTGATTCCTGGCCAAGGTTAGAAACAATAATCACCGGAATATTCTGGGTCTGCGGGTTCTGGGAGATTGACTCCAAAACCTCAAAACCGTTTTTTTGCGGCAGAATAATGTCCAGCAAAATAATGTCCGGCCGGAGCTCTTCAAGTTTTTTCAAAGCCTCATTTCCGGAAAAAGCTTGAACCACTTCAAAGTTTTCTTTTTTAAATCTCAAAGACAGAAGATTCGCCAAAAACAGATCGTCTTCAACAATCAGAATTTTCGGCGCTGACGGGTTTTGCGTTTGTTCCATATTTTTTTATTGATTATTTATCATAACACGAAACGCAAAAAATCCAAAATCCACAACCCCGGCTTTAAGCCGGGGTTGTGCGCTTAAAAAGTAAGGTAAGGGTAAAGTTTGGTGCGAATTAATCCCGTGGTCTCGCGAAGCGAGATTTTACGGGACTCAATAACTTTTCGGTTGTCCTCTCCGGAAACAGCCGGAGTCCGGGTCTCAACTCAAAGCTCCGAGACCAACGCTTTATCCCCGAAGGGAATCGACCAACTTGTCCCCCGCTTTTGAAAGCGCGGGAATAGTTGTTTTTAAAGAAATTTTCCATCCACAGCTTCCGCTACGGATGCCTTGTTACGACTTAGCCCCTGTCACCGAACTGAGTCACCCCTTTCCGGCTCCCTTGGCTTGACGGGCGGTGAGTACAGGACTCGAGAACGTATTCAACGCAGCGTGGCTGATCTGCGTTTACTAGCGATTCCGGCTTCATGAGGGCGAGTTTCAGCCCTCAATCTGAACTGGGGCCAGGTTTGATGGGATTAGCTCCGCCTTACGGCTTGGCAACCCATTGTCCTGACCATTGTACCATGAGTGTCGCCCAGGGCATCAAAGGGTCATGCTGATTTGGCTTAATCCCCGCTTCCTCCCCGCCCAAAAACGAGAATTATGAATTGAGAATCATGAATAATGGATCTGCTTTTTGACGAAATTAATATTTCGTACGTTTCCATAATTCATAGTTCATGCTTCGTAATTCCAATCTTGGGGCGGGGCGGTCTCTTGTGATACATATAACACAAAACAAGGGTTACGCTCGTTACCCCACTGAAGGGAACGCCTCACGGCACGAGCTGACGACAACCATGCAACACCTGTGCTATCCGTCCCGAAGGAACCCCAACCTTTCGGAAGGAGCATAAAGATAGCATTTCAAGCCCTGGTGAGGTGCCTCGCTTACCATCGAATTAAACCCCATGGTCCACCGCTTGTGCGAGTCCCCGTCTATTCCTTTGAGTTTTAGCCTT
>Ga0076099_138_pt1 | contig 5692 bp, 5 predicted proteins | sample RifGroC1_FD_68128 | JGI IMG/M metagenome (GOLD analysis project Ga0076099, IMG submission 68128) | Parcubacteria bacterium GW2011_GWC1_45_9 | reverse complement strand
GTTCATAATGCCGACGCCGCCGACAATCAAAGAAACCGCGGCCACGGAAACCAGAAGCGCCGAAAGAATCCCGGTAATCATATCAACTCTTTTGACAATATCTTCCTGGCTCATGACGTGAAAATCGTCTTTTTCCGGATCGTCAATCCCGTGCATGTCGCGCAAAGCCGCAACGATATTCTGTTTTGTCTGCTCAACGTTTTTTTCGTCTTCAGCCTCAAGAATAAACTCGTTATAATAATTTTTTCCGGTGATGTATTCCATGGCCGTGGTATGCGGAACAATCGCCGCTTCATCCATGTTGAAAAATCCAACTTGGCCTTTCGAAGAAAACGCGCCAACCACCAGATAGTTCCGGTTTTTGATTCTGATTTTCTGGCCCAGGGCGTCACCATCGCCAAAAAGATCTTTTCTGACTTCCGAACCGATTAAAACTACGTTTGCCCGCGACAAATTTTCATCATCTCCGAAAAAACTGCCTTCATCCGGGTAAAGCCCCAAAACTCTTTCAATTGAATCAGTCGTGCCGATGACATTGACGGTTTTGGTTTCGCCGCCGACAGTCATGGGCACGGGCGCGAAAACAATCGGCATGATGTTGGTGACGCCCAAAGACGCAGACTGCTCAATCAAAGACTTGTAATCTTTTTCTTTCAAAGAGTCCAGAAAAATTGAGGTGAAGTCAGACGGCCCTTTCGGCTCCCGGCCCGGTTCAACGACAATGGTTTTTGAACCCAGTCCCCTGATTTGGTTCAAGATTAAGTCCCTGGCTCCGGAGCCGACTGCCTGAACCAAGATAATCGCGGCAATTCCAATGACAATGCCAAGAATTGTCAGCATTGAACGCATTTTATTCGCCGCCAAACTCGTAATCGCTGATTTTGATAAATAACTTATTCTCACAAAAATCTTAAATCTTTAATCTTAAATCTAACTTTCCCGGCCCCTAGTTTCTTCGTCGCTCTCAACCATGCCGTCTTTAATCATGATAATCCGGCGAGCGTGGTTGGCAATGTTTCTGTCATGGGTGATTAAAATCACAGTGTGGCCTTCCTGATTCAAAGCTTCAAAAAGCTTCATCACAGCTTCGCCTGATTTTGAGTCAAGGTTGCCGGTCGGCTCGTCGGCAAAGATTACTTCCGGTTCATTGACCAAAGCCCGGGCAATCGCCGCTCTCTGCCGTTCGCCGCCGGAAAGCTGTGACGGTTCGTGATGCAAGCGGTGCGACAATCCGACTTTTTCAATCGCTGATTTTGCCCGGCTGTTCCAATGAACTTCCGGGATTGAAGAATAAAGCAGCGGCAGTTTGATGTTGTCCAAAAGCGAGGTCCTCGGCAAAAGATTGAAAGACTGAAAAACAAAACCCATTTTTTCGTTTCTCATCTTGGCAACTTCGTCGTTTGAATAGCCTTTCATTTCTTTGCCGCCAAACAAAAAATGGCCGCTCGTCGGCTCGTCAAGAAAACCAAGAATATGCAGAAGCGTTGACTTGCCCGAACCCGACGGACCCATAATCGCGACAAACTCGCCTTTGTTTATTGAAAAGCTGACATCTTCAAGGGCTTTAGTTCTGACGTCTTCGTCCTGGTAAGTTTTAGAAACTTTTTTAACCTCAATCAGGGCCATTTTATTTACGGCAAAACAATTTCTTCGCCCGGCATCAAGCCTGACAAAACTTCGGTTTTGCCGTCAGTGCTTTTGGCTCCGGTTTTAATCTCTTTTTCAATGATTTTTCCGGAATAAAAAACCTGAACAAACTTGCCGCCGTTTTTGGTGCTGATGGCTTTTTGCGGAATCACCAAAACATTGTTTCTCAACTCCAGAACAATCTCAATGTTTGCGGTCATGCCGGATTTTATTCTTTCGTCCGGTTTTTCAAAAACCAGTTTGGTCCGGTAAGTCGGCACGCCTTCAACCATGGTCTCGGCTGGATCCACTTTTGCCACCTTGACCGGAAACTCAACCAAAGAACCATAAGCGTCAAGCGTCACTTTGGCAGACTGGCCAAGGTTAATCTTGGCAATGTCAATTTCGGCGATGTTCGCTTCAATCTCAAATCCGGAACTGGAAATAACGGAAAACGCAGACTGCGAAAGCTGGGCAATTTCGCCCAAAGAAATGTTTTTCTTGGAAACCACGCCGTTAATCGGCGAGCTTAAAAAATACTTGTTCAAATCAGCTTCAATACTTGAGACACCCGCCTTGGCCTGCGCCGCCTTGGCTTCCTGTGACTTAATCGCTTCCGCGCTTGAGCCGGCCTGACTCAATTCAAGCTCCCTTTCCGCCAAAAACAGGCTTGACTGGCTGGTTTTCAGTTTTTCATCGGCGGCCGAAAGATTCGTAATCGCGGTATTAATATTGACTCTGGCGGCGGAGACTTCGGTTTTATAACCGTCAATGGTTGTTTGCGAAAAGCTGGCGTTTGCCGTCATGCTGTTAACTGCCAAGGCGGCTTTATCCAGGAAATTTTTCACCAGATTAAGGTTGTTTTTCGCTTTCAGGCTGTACTCTTCGGAGTTTGAGCTTCCGGTCATTCCCGACAAAGAAACAACCCAGGCTTTAAGCATGTTTTCAATCGTCAGCCGGCCAAACTCCAGATCGGTTTTAAGCTGAGACTCAACCGGAGAAAGATTTAGAACCGGGGTCTGACTCCGCGGGTCAGTGAAGAATTTATCAATCCGGTTTCTGATTGAATCGTCGGATTTTGTGTAAGCGTCGCTGATTTTGTCAAACAATGATTTTTCTGATTCTTCAACGCTGACTTTGGCAGAGTCCACTTTCGCCTGGTAAATTTTCAACTCTTCTTCGCGGACGCCGCGCCGGAGCTCTTCAAGTTTTATTTCCTCCGAATAAAGATTGGCTTCGGCTTTTTCCAGCTCGGCTTCAATGCCGCTTGAATCAATTTTTGCCAAAACATCTCCGGCCGTGACTTTTTCGCCGACATCAACAAAAACGTTTTCAATCCGGCCGCTTTTTTCAAACGCCAACTCGACTTCTTCGGCTGGTTTGACTTTGCCGGTAAAGCTCAGTTCCTGGATCAAGTTGCCGAAAGAAACACGGTAAAGGTTCGGTTGGGGCTGATTCTTGTTTTTTAAAAAAATAAAACCACCAATCGCGGCCGCTGCCAGAACAACCGCCAATATCCAAATTGTTTTCTTTTTTGAAACTTTCATTTTATTTATTCGGCAAAAACATTAACTTTAATCGTGTAGGGCGCCGGACTCAAAGAATTAGCGTAATACGGCGTAAAGACCAGCGAGTTTGACGCAACAAACTCAATCGTTTTTGAACTGCCCGGCAGAATCAAACCCGTGGAAATCAAAGGGCTCCGGAAATCCAAACCGCCGCGCGAAACATTGAAACTCATGACACTCAAGGTCAGGGTGATTTTTGTTCCTTGCTTCGCGTCAATATTGTACATCCCGGCCGCCGTGTCATCAACATCAATTCGGACGAGCTTGCCCTTGGGAACCGGTGAAGCGCTGGCTTGGCCGGACGGACTTGGCGCAAGCGAAGCTGAAGGTTTTGGCGAAGCCGGCAAGCTTGAAACCACGGGTGTTGGTTCGGGCCCAGTCAGCCGGAAACGCAGCATGCCTTTCAAATAAAAAAATCGGAAAACCAAAAGCGCCAGAACAACCACTAAAAGACCGACAAAAACAACAAACAGTTTTTTAAGAATTTCCATTTCCCCTGTTTATTTCAATTCCTGAATTTGTTCAATAAACTCAATGAATTTTTGGCAATACGAAAACTGGTTGAAGTTTCCTTCCTGCTGGCTCAAAAACTCCTGGCACTCGGTTTTTTGCTTCAAAAGCCTGTCTTTCAAAACATCAAAGTTCCTGGCTTTTTGAATATTGGCTTCAGCTTCTTTTTCAAGCTTGAGCATGCTTGAACGCAAACCCCAAAAATAAGCCGCGCCGACGCTCAGAATAATTGTCCGTCAAAAACTTGAACTTGCCGATCTTTTTGGCGCGCAACGCCAGATAAACGTCCTGGTGAAAATTGATTTTCGGATTGAAGCCGCCGATTTTTTCATAAACGCTTTCCCTGATTGAAAGATTAAAACACGAAGCAAAACCGGTCAACCAGCCGCCCCAGTTAATAATCAGCTCCGGCAGAACACTGCCAAAAATAACCGGCCTCAGCTTCCCCGGACCGCCGGCGCAGACGACTTTTTTGTCCCGGTAAACTTTTTCGTATTTTTTCAGCCAGTTTTTCGGCGCTTTGGTGTCAGCGTCGGTAAAAACCAGAATCTCGCCATGAGCTTCAGCGCAGCCTTTGATTAACGCAAAAACATTCCCCTGTTTCGGCTCGTCAAAAACTTTGACGCCCCGCCTTGAATATTTCAGCGCGATTTCTTTGGTTCTGTCGCTTGAGTTGTTGTTGACAAGAATTATCTCAAACTTGTTTTTGTTGTAATCAAGACTGACCAAAGAATCCAGGCATCCGGACAAAAGTTTTTCTTCGTTAAAAGCCGGAACAATGATTGAAAAGACCATTGATTTTTAACTCAAAAACAAACAATTACTCAGACAGCTTGAAGCTGGAAATAATCTGTTCATAAACCGGCCGGTATTCAATCCAGTATTCGCTTTTCGCGGAAAACCTCATCTCAACGTAAAACTCTCTTTTTTCATTAATCATCGCCACCTGTAAAACCTTGATTTTCAGGCCCAAGCCCGGCTGGAAAGAATAACTGCCGTCAGTAATGTAAGCCGGCAGGTCGCTGACAACGGATTTAATCTGGCCGGTTGAAATATAATCCGGAAACTCAAGTTTCAACTCTGTTTGGGCGCGTTCAGAAATTTTTTCCAAAGCAATGTTTTTTTCGCTTGGATTAATCGGCACTCTCCTGACATTAATGCTTGCCAGGTCGTCAGACTCAAAAATAATTGATTTCGTTGAACTGCTTCCGGACTGAACATCAATGTTTTTCCGCCAACCATCGGGATACAAAAGCTCAATGCCCAAATCAGTGTTTTTGTAAGGAGTTTCAGCCAAGCTCAAAACCAAAGGCTGGGGCGGAATTGAAGGGACTGGCGAAACCAATGGTTGGGCTTGGGGAAGAATTTTTGTCAGCGCGAACTGAATCCCCAAAGTCAGGCCAATGCCGGCGGAAACGCCGAAAAGAACGTTAAAAACAAACAGTAAAACCTTTTTTTGTTTCTGGGCATTTTCTTCTCTGGCTTGCTTGACGGTTTCAATTCCCCCTATTGCCGGTTGGAGCTCAGCTTCCAGGTTTTTAGTTTCAGGTTCTGCCTTAATCTCAGCCGGGGCTTGTTTAATTTCCAAAACCGGCTCAGCTGACATGGTGGGTAAAGATTGCGTTTGAATCTCTGGCTTAACTTCAATCTGCGCGAAAAGGTCTATAGCCGGTTCCTTGCCTTGTTTATTCTGAGTCTCGTCGACTAAAGCAGAGTTTGGGGGTTGAGCCGGTTCCACCTCCAGATTCATCAGATTGTCTGAAGCCACCACTGAACGCCAGGCGCTCTCAATGTCGTCCAGCGCCCAGCCGGCTTTGAGCAAAGCTTGTTTTATCTCTTCGGGCGCGGTTTTCTGCGAAGCCCGGGTTTTAATGTAATCAATTAAAGATTGTGTGACCATGTTTTTAAAATCAAAATGCAAAAGTCAATAATCAAAATGAAAGATTAAGAATTAAAGATGAAAAAGATCCTGATGTTTTTGAATTTTG
>Ga0076099_132_pt1 | contig 6413 bp, 6 predicted proteins | sample RifGroC1_FD_68128 | JGI IMG/M metagenome (GOLD analysis project Ga0076099, IMG submission 68128) | Parcubacteria bacterium GW2011_GWC1_45_9 | reverse complement strand
GACTGATGGCTGATGTTCCAATAGGGGTTTTTCTATCTGGAGGACTAGATTCAAGCACCATAGTTTCTTATATGAGTAAATTTAGTGATAAAATAAATACTTTTTCTGTTGGTTTTGGCGATTCAACAGATGAGAGAAAATATGCAAAAATTGTGGCTGAAAAGTTCTCGACAAACCATAAGGAAATATTTCTTAATTCTGATTTTATAAAAGAATTGCCTAAGGTCGTATGGCACTTTGATGAGCCACTTGCTGACCCAGCTTCTACTCCCACATATTTACTATCTAAAGAAGTCTCAAAAAAAGTAAAGGTTGCTTTGTCTGGCGAGGGAGGAGATGAAGTCTTTGGAGGGTATGATAGTTTTAATAATATAGGATTTATAAAACGATTAAATTCTAAATGGCTTAAACCAATTAATAAAACTGCTCAATTAATGAGTAATTTTTCTTCAAATTTTCTTAAATATCCTAGAAAACAAATTATGCTTTTATTATCCGATATACTTAAAGAAAAAGATTTATATAAGAAATATGAAAAATTATTTTATTTCCCTTTTGATGAAAAAGATAAGCAGGAAATTCTTGAGGATGGCAAGTTTGGTAAGATAAAAAATCAAGTATATCTTGATTATGCTTTGAGAGATAGTAAAAGTCTTGAGAAGGGACAAGAGTTTATCTGCTATGAGTGTATAACCGATTGTAACTAATTATAGTCGTAAATTTAGTAAATCTTCTGAGCAAATTCTGGGACATCAAAATGACTAGGATTTTCTTGGTAAACTTGCCTAAATTTTTGTATAATCATATCAACATTGCTGTATCTAAGCCCTCCTATCGGTTCAAAGTTCCGGAAATCGCCATCGCATTTCGGCGTACTCTATTTCTTCAGTGTAGTCTGGAGTGAGACGAAAACAAAAAATGAATCACTTTAATTTTTTATGAGCATTTTCAGTTCACTGGTTCGTTCGTTTGACGACACCACAAGTTTTTCGACAAAAAGCTATGCCGGCTGCCAGCTGCAGCTGTCTTTGGTTACGCCGGAAGAGTTTTTGGAAAAAAACGGCCAGCTGAACACGGGCCAGCGTTTGAAAAAACACGAGCTTTCCGGCAAAGAAAAGGTTGAGCAGATGATTGTCGTGAAAAACGCCAGAAAAAGGCTCGGCAATCTGACTGTCTGGCAGATAAAAGACATTTTTGACGACCTTGGGTTTAACATCGGGGTAATGGGAAAATCCGGGTCTTCGGACATTACCGCGGCCATGGGCCTGGGTGGTTTTTCCATTCCTTTCTGGGGCCTGATCCCGAAGTTTTTTGGAGTTTTCACGTCGCGTTTCCAAAAGCTTATGTATCTGAAGCTGACGCCGAGCAAACGAAGGCTCCACCTGCGGATTTTTGAGATGCACGACGGTTCCTGGGTGATTGTCGCCCACATTGACTACAACTGGATAAACTTCAATATTCCGAAAGTTTTACTGAATCACCTTGGCTCTGGAAAAGGCGACTATATCGGCGGCACCAAGCTGACGCTTGAGCTGCTCTTGAAGTTCAAGGATAAACTTGAATCTCACAGGGTGGTTCAGTTTGAAGATATCGAAAAAATCATCAAGAGTCATTGAATGTCAGAACCGCGTCCCGCACTAAATTTCGCCCAAGTTTTAACCTTGCCTCAAAAAGCCAGGGCTCTTAACTGGATTTTAATTACTTTTTCGTCTTTTTTAAATTATAAGTGAACATGAATGAAGCTGGCAAAATTTCAGTGGTGGGGTTTCATCCGCTGGTTGCCAAAATTATAAAAATTTTGGAGGAAAACGGATTTTGGTTTGAAACTTTTGAACACGAACCAGTCAGGACAAGCTTTGAAGCTTCAAAAATCAGGACTGGCTATAATCTTGAACAAGGCACCAAAGCCTTGATAGTGAAAGCTTATAAAAACAGTGGAGATTATTTCGCAATGCTGATTGTTAGGGGTTCTGACAAGTTTGATGAAAAAAAAGTCAAGGATTTGCTCAATATTAAAGAGTTTCGTTTTGCTCAGGAAAAAGAAGTGGTTGAGCTGACTGGCGGCGTTTTACCCGGCGGCGTGCCGCCGTTCGGCAATCTTTTTAATCTGCCGGTTTTTGTGGACGAAAAAGTTTTGGCAAACGAAAAAATCGTTTTTAACGCCGGCGACAAACGGTTTTCCATTGGCATGTATTCGTGCGACTGGCTGAAGCTTGTCAAACCGGAAGTCGCGGCGTTTGCTTTGGTTTAAAAAGCGGCTCAAAACACGATTGTTAAAATATGTCTTATCTAACGATCGTTAGGTAAGACATATTTGAAATTACGGTGTTTTTGTGGTATAATGTAAAGAGTATATTCCAAACTTAGGCTCAACGCGCCGAGCTCAGCGCGTTGAGAACAAAAAAGGAGGAGCTATGAAAAAACTGTTGAGTTGTTTTACTGTTGTCGCTTTGCTTGTCATTGCGGCTGGGCTGAGTTTTTCAGCTGTTGCCGCGCAAGGGCCTGATTGCGAAAAAACCCCACAGGCCTGTGAAAAAGACAAAGGCGGCGGGCAAGACGACGGTGAGGGTCAAGGTGGCGGCCAAGACCAAGGAAGTGGCGGCAATGGCAGCCACTCAAACCCAGACGGAGCCGGGCTTGACCTTCCTGGCGGCACACAAGGGGATACGCACGACCAGAACAATGGTTCTGGGAACGACCCTGATCATTGTGACGACAACAATGGCAAGGGTTGCGAATCAATGCCGCCTGACGATGACCCGCCTCCTGGCCCGCCCCCAGAGTGTCCTGCGGGCACAAAGCTTTTCAATGGCATCTGTGTGAGGATTGTGGTTGATGATAACCCTCCACGCCGCGACACACCGCGGTCACAATCCACGCCAGCGCCTGACGCACCCATTGTTTGCGACACAACTGGGTGTTGCGTCAGCTGTATTGACCTGCAGACAGCGTTTATGGTGGCGCTGTCGCAAGGGTTTATTGACGAAGCTGAAGCATACAGAGCTCAGCTCGTTCAATACGGCTGCGACATCCCGACAATGGATGAGCTTACAAAGCTCGGTGTAAAAGCCGAGCCAGCTGAAACCCAGGACCCGGGTGCGTTAAAGCGCCTAATTCTGGGAATCTTGAACTTTTTAGGCATTAAGTAGCCATAACTTAGCGCCAAAACCAAGCTCTGCCTGAAAAGGCAGAGCTTTGCGTTTAGCTATTTTGTCGGCGCTGTGGATAACTTGTAAGAAAACCCATTGATTTATGTCTTATAATAGAAGCAGGTAAGTTCTCTGGTTTTGTCGGGTAAAATTAATTTTAAAACAATGAAAAAAACGTTTTTGTTGGTTTCGTTTGTTCTGGCGACCGCAGTTTTCAGCGGTCTGGTTTTGGCTGAAGATTTGCCAGGCACGACTAGTTCTTCCGGAGTGGCGGCAACCCCAGCTTTAACTTCAAATCTTCAGATTGAGCAAAACTGCTGGAACAATCCAGTGTTAATGAAAAAAGGCTGGCAAAGTCAGGAAATCAAGGAGCTTCAGCAGGTTTTATCACAGGACAAAAAAATATATCCCGAAGGTTTGGCAACCGGTTATTTTGGTCCGGCCACGGAAAACGCTTTGAAAAGACTCCAGGCGCAGAATGGTTTGCCCCAGACCGGCACTTTGGATGAAAATACCAGAAGAATTGTTCTGCCTTGTTTTGGTCTCAAAGTGACTTATCCGAACGGCGGCGAGTCTTTCAAGGTCAACGAAAAAATAAAGATTGCCTGGGAAGTTCAGGTTCCGAGCTACACAATTTTGCCGACGCCGTTGCCGACAGCTTTACCGGCAACCACGACTGGCCAGATGATTTTGAATCAAGTTCAAAATCAAATCCAAGCGAAAAATCTCGGTCAGGAGAAAAAAATCATTAACCCGATGCCGCAGATACTTTCAATTGATTTGATTGAAGAAAAATCTATTTGCCCAGTGAGTAGCGTTGGCGCGCCGTCTTGCTTGGCTATGCCAATGCAAAAACAAGTTTTTCACATCCGCAATGTTTCTTTGGAAGCGAAGGGCGGCTCAGGTTCGATTGAGTGGCAGATTCCCGCTTCAATTCCGGAATCAAGCAACTACAAAATCAGAATCAGCCTTGGCAAGGCTTTTATGGAGCTGAGCTCTAAAAATGATTCAGAAAGCATTGTCAGGCCGAACTGGAACGCGTTTGACATGTCAGACAAAACTTTCAGTATTCTTGGCGGCAAACCAGCGCCAAGCCCGACAGTGATTCCGATGCCGTCCATTTTGCCGGCGACTTCAAGCCCTGATTTAATCAGGATGAGAAAAGAAGTCACTGAGATGATGCAAAGGCTCCAGACATTGCTTGACCAGCTGAATAAGATTTTGGGAATGTAAAAACAATAAACTCCAAAAAATCCCGCCGGTCGCGGGGTTTTTTGGTTCTGTGATATACTGAGTTCCATGATTTTTCCGGCGACAGAAGAAAATGTTGAAAAAGCGGCAAAGATTATTCGGGCCGGCGGTTGCGTGGCTTTTCCGACGGAAACTGTTTATGGCCTGGGTGCTGACGCTTTCAATCCGTCGGCCTGCGCCAGGATTTTTGAGATTAAAAACCGGCCGTTTTTCGACCCCTTGATTGTTCATGTTTCCGGGATTTCGGAGATTGAAAAGGTGGCTGATTTTAAAAACCCAAAAGCCAAAAAACTCGCGGAAAAATTCTGGCCCGGGCCAATGACTTTGATCTTGCCGAAAAAGCCAGCCGTACCGCTGATTGTTTCTGCCGGAATGGAGACGGTTGCCGTCAGAGTTCCGAAGCACAAAACTGCTTTGGAATTGATAAAAAAATCCGGCGTTCCGATTGCCGCGCCGAGCGCCAATCCTTTTTCTTTTTTAAGCCCGACGAGCGCTGAACATGTTGAAAAACAGCTTGGCGATAAAGTTGAGATGATTCTTGACGGCGGCGTTTGCGAGTTCGGGGTTGAGTCAACGATTATTGATTTTTCCGAAGAGTTTCCGAGAATCTTGCGGTTTGGCGGGTTGGAGATTGAGAAAATTGAAAAAACAATCGGAAAGCTGAAGACAGAAGAAAATTCGCGGGAAAAACAAAAAGCCCCGGGCCAGTTTAAAAAACACTACGCGCCAAAGACAAAGCTCAAAATAATTGATTTTAAAACGCAGGCTTTTGATTTTGGCAAAGGCGGGAAAATCGGTTTGTTGGCTTTTAAAAAGCCCCAGAGTCCGGCGGCTTGACGCCGAAAATCTGGACATAATTTACGCAGAAGCTGTTCCGGAAAGCGGCCTTGGCCGGGCGATTATGGATAGACTAAAGCGGGCCGAAGGGATAAAATGAAGGTTATAAACTCGGAAAAAAATATCAAAATGCTCTCTCCTTTGGAAGAAATAAAAAATCGGATAGACTTGACTGATTACCTGCGGCCGTACGTCGCCAATCTGGCGCCGTCAGGCAAAAGCTTGAAAGGTCTTTGTCCGTTCCACAAAGAGAAAACTCCGTCTTTTTTCATTTCGCCGGACAAGCAGGTCTGGTATTGTTTCGGCTGTCAAAAAGGCGGCGACCTGATGAAGTTCGTCATGGAGATGGAGAAAATGGAGTTTTCCGAAGCCCTGCGTTTTTTGGCGGACAAAGCCGGCGTGGTTCTGGAAAAACAAGACCCGAAGCTCTTGAGTTTGAAAAACAAGGTTTTTGAGGTTTTGAAGCAGTCAGACCGGTTTTTCAGATTTCATTTGACTAAAAATAAACCAGCGCAAGATTATCTTTTGAACCGCGGCCTCAAAACAGAAACCTTAAATTATTTCGGTTTGGGGTTTGCGCCCCAGGGCTGGAAAAACCTTTACGATTTTTTGAAGAAAAACGGCTCGGCTTTTTATGACAATTCGATCACCGACTATCGCGAAGTGGCCGGGATTAAAAGCCGCCATGGAGGGGGCTCTTCGATGGGCGGATCAAGTATGACCGATCCGCTTTTGGGCGAAGCCAAACGGCTGGTTGTCGAATCTCAAACTGCTTCCGCTTCGTTTTTGCAAAGGAGAATGCAGGTCGGTTATGCCCGCGCCGCGAGACTTCTTGACCTCATGGAAGAAGAAGGTATAGTTGGTTCTAGCCGAGGGGCAAAACCAAGAGATATTTTAGTTGATACAATTGACGATAGTCAATCTGACGAAAGCGATAAAAGTTCTCGAAGTTTTGGCCAAAGGGATGACAGCTAGTTCATAAAGTAGAAAGTTCTTAAAGTTCGTAAAGTAGAATGCAATCCAATACTTTATAAACTTTATAACTTTATAAACTTTACAAACTTTTTTATGGCCTTCAAGCGCAAAACTATTGCTACTTATAAAACGGTCGGCAAACGTCTCAAAGAGGCACGCCGGAAACTAGAGCTTTCTTTGGAAGAGGCTGAAGAAGCAAAG
>Ga0076099_139_pt1 | contig 9006 bp, 9 predicted proteins | sample RifGroC1_FD_68128 | JGI IMG/M metagenome (GOLD analysis project Ga0076099, IMG submission 68128) | Parcubacteria bacterium GW2011_GWC1_45_9 | reverse complement strand
AGCGGGCCGCGAAGCCGCAAGGCGGAGCTAACCCCTTAAAACTTGCCTCAGTTCAGATTGAGGGCTGCAACTTGCCCTCATGAAGTCGGAATCGCTAGTAATCGCGGATCAGCATGCCGCGGTGAATACGTTCTCGAGTCCTGTACTCACCGCCCGTCACACCAAGGGAGCCGGGAATACCTGAAGTTCGCCTCGTGCGGGTTAGGGTAAGCTCGGTGACATGGGTGAAGTCGTAACAAGGCACGCGTAGCGGAAGCTGTGCGTGGATCAATTAAATTTATTCTCTTCAGAGAGAGTAATAGTCGATTGCAAGATTGCTGACTGCAGGGTTCGTAATTCAGAATTCTGCAATGAGCAATTAGCAATAAAATTAGAGGTGTTAGTCGTGGAGCCTGAAGTCACGACCTTGGGACAACTAAAAAAGTTTTTAATGAAAAGAAAGCGAGAATACCCTCGCTACCGTTCGCTCGCCCAGCGAGCTCGCTCACTTGCACTCTCGCCTCGCTCGTCCCGCCAAGCGGGACACCGTGCCCGCTCGGCTCAAGAGCGGCGCTCGAATATTCTCGCTTTCTTTTGCGTGGGGCAGGAAGGAATAGTATAATAATGTTATGCCCGACCAGAAAACCATCCTTTTAGTTGAAGACGAACCGCTTCTTGCGAATCTTCTGAAGCAGCGCCTGGAGAAAGAGGGTTACACAATGCTTTCCGCCGGCGACGGAGAGGAAGCGCTTTCCGTTCTAAAGGCAAATCATCCGGACCTGATACTTCTTGATATCATTTTGCCAAAAATGTCCGGCTTTGAACTGATGGAAAAATTGAAGGACAACCCGGCTTACGGCTCATCGCCCATCGTTATCATTTCCAATTTGGGGCAGGACTCAGATATAGAGAAAGGAAAGATACTCGGCGCTATCGGTTACTTTGTCAAGGCCAAGCTTTCCATTGAGGATTTAATTAAAAGAATCAAGAGTTTTCTTAACGCCTGATTTATTCAAGTAAACCTAGGTTGCATACCCCCTGTGGATAAGTGCACTATCCGGGAGGGGTTAATTTGATATACTAAAAGAATGAAAAAAGGTTTTACTCTTATCGAGCTTCTGGTCGTTATCGCCATTTTGGCGGTTCTTGCGACCGCAGTGGTCTTGGCTATCAACCCGGCCGAGCTCATTCGGCAGGCGCGGGATTCCACGAGAATCTCGGATTTGGCGGCAATAAACAGCGCCATCGCTCTCTATTTGTCGGACATTACTTCTCCCGGCTTGGGTGGTCCGAATGGTGCTTCCTGCACTAACGCTGCCCGTTGCACTTCTGGGACAACCGAATTTTTCTCGGCGAGCATTGGGAGCTGCGGGACAAACGCCACGACCACTGTTGACGGCAACGGCTGGGTGTCGGTTGATTTAGCGGACATCTCGAGCGGTTCGCCGCTCTCCCGTCTGCCCCTTGACCCCAATAATGGCCAAGGAAGCGGCGATTGCGCCGCCGATGGCACGACTATTTGCTTCTACGCCTTCGGCTGTAATGGCACGAACTACGAAATTAACGCGGTAATGGAGAGCACGAAATTCGCCGATGACGGCGGTGCCGCCGTTGAAGATACGGACGGCGGGGACCAACTGGATATCTACGAAGTAGGGAACAATCTAGCCCTATAGCTTCAATGAAAAAAGGTTTTACTCTTATCGAGCTTCTGGTCGTTATCGCCATTTTGGCGGTTCTTGCGACCGCAGTGGTCTTGGCTATCAACCCGGCTGAGCTCATAAGACAAGGAAGGGATTCAACGCGCGTTTCTGACATTGCCGCGGTTAATAGTGCGGTTATTCTTTATCTTGCTGATGTTAGAACTCCTGGCTTAGGCGGTCCTAATGATGCGGCCTGTTCTTCGGCAACGGAACGTTGCACTGCCTCAAGCACAACAGCCAGGAAAACCGGCGGCGGTTCTTGCACCACGCATAATACATCAACTATCGTTGACGGCAACGGTTGGGTGTCGGTTGATTTTTTGAATATTTCTTCGGATTCACCGCTATCTCGACTGCCATTCGACCCGAATAATGGGTCAACTATCTGCGGAACAGGCGTTAATGCTTGCTACTACTCATTTATTTGCAACGGCACAAGTTTTGAGATAAATGGCGCGATGGAGAGTACTAAATTTTCTAATACTGGCGGCTCTGACGTGGAGTCCGATGATGGCGGCAATCAGGCAGACCTCTACGAGGTAGGCAACAAGCTGGATATTTAATTTAAGTTAATGAACTTTGCCGGCGCTTCTTCTTTGGCGGTTTTAGTTGCCGCTTTTATTTTTCAGCTCGTTGTCTATTGGTTTAAGTCCTATAAATCTAATTGGACTCTTATTGCTTATAGGGTTAACAAGTCGCTCTTTTGGCTTGCCGCCGTTTTTGTTTTTCTTCTCTACCTCTACCTCGTCTATGCTCAATTTATTGCCTGGCGTGATGGCGGGGAACTGCTAAAACGTTTAGTGCCCCCTTACCAGAGCGTCACCTATGTTTTCGGTTATCATTTCACCCGTTTCGCGCTCTATTATTTGATTTCATTTGCCGCCTCCGTGTTGTTTTTATCGGCGGTAACTTTTTTAAATAAAAAGTTCAACGAGAAGTTCTTCGAAAAAGAAGAGCCTTATCTCGGCGCTATCGCCATTTTTCTGCTCGGCAATCCTTTATGGCGATTTGCCTGGATTTATTATTTGATAGCGTTACTTGCCGTTGCTTTTGTCGGGTCATTAGTCGTGAGTCACGTGTTAAAGAAAAGCGAGCGTTTCTCTTTATATTATTTATGGCTGCCGGTTGCTATTCTTACCTTGTTGCTGGTGAAATTTTTGTGATTGGCTACCCACGCCCTAATTTTGTAAGTGTTTCCGCGGCAACCCGCTTCGCCCACCGAGGGGTGTGCCTATTCGGCACACGCAGGTTGGTGGAGATTGACTAAAATTGTGTTAGTTCAAAATTTGGAAAGGTTCTCACGGCAAAATTAGAGCGGGGTACTCAATTTTATGTTAAAATTTAACCAAGGTTAAATTTTAATAAAATTGGTATGATAAACCTCCCTCCCGAAAAATTGAAAGATATTTTGGTAAAGCAGGGGCTTATTGACCCCGCTCTTTTTGATAATCTTCAAATTGAATCCCAGAGAAAAAGGCAAGACCTCGCGGATATTCTCATCTCGCAGGGCTTGGTCAATAAAGATTACCTTTATCTTCTAATCGCCCGGGCGCTTGGCGTGGAACGGGTTAATCCTTCGGCCGGGAAGCCGACGGCAGATTTCAAGTGGCGATGGATAACCCAACCGATTTAGAAACCATTGATTTTCTCCAGCTTCGTTTGGGCGGGCCCGTGAAACCGTATCTTGCGACTGACGAAGATTTAAACCGCGGTTTTTCGCTTTACGAAAAACGCCTCACCCAGGATTTCAAGAAAATAATTGAGGAGAGTGTCAAAGAGTCGCTGCGCTCCAAAGCCAAGGGCGATTTAAAAGAAGCGGCCTCCGATTTGCCGATCGTCGCCATCGTTGACAATCTGATGGCTTACGCGCTCTCTTCCCGCGCTTCGGACATTCACTTTGAGGTTTTAGACGATGGAGTTTTGGTTCGCTATCGGATTGACGGTGTGCTCCACGAGGTTATCAGGATGCCGAAGGAAATCCACGCTGCCATTGTCGCCCGCATAAAGATTTTGGCAAGCCTGCGCGTTGACGAGCACTACCGCCCCCAAGACGGCCGCTTCCGCCATAAAATCGGCGACGAATTAGTGGTGGATGTCCGCGTCTCCATCATCCCAACTTTTTACGGCGAAAAGGTTGAGCTGCGGCTTCTAGCTGCCGCCCAGAAACCCCTATCGCTTTCCGAAATCGGCGCCTCCGAAGACACGGTAAAGGTTATTCGGGAAGCCATTAAAAAAAGCTACGGAATGGTTTTAATTTGCGGTCCGACTGGTTCCGGTAAAACGACCACGCTGTACTCCATTATGAACATTTTAAATAAGCCAGACGTGAACATCATTACCGTTGAAGACCCGATTGAGTACGACATGCGCTACGTAAATCAAGTGCAGGTGAATGTCCAGGCTGGCATTACTTTTGCCTCCGGCCTGCGTTCTCTTTTAAGACAGGACCCGAACATCATTATGGTCGGCGAAATCCGCGACTCGGAAACCGCCAACATCGGCGTACAGGCGGCCCTGACCGGCCACCTGATGCTTTCTAGTTTGCACACCAATGATGCCCCGACCGCCGTGCCGCGGCTTATGGATATGGGTATCCCACCGTTTCTCGTGGCCGCAGTTTTGAATGCCGTGAGCTCCCAACGCTTGGCCCGCCGGATTCATTTGGAGTGCATTGAATCATACGCGCCCGAGGCAAGCGTTCGTGCATCCATCAGCAAAACTCTAGAGGAAATCGGCGCCGACCAGAGCCAAGTCAGAATCCCCAAGATATTTTATCGGGGCCGGGGCTGCGCCGCCTGTAATCATTCCGGTTATTACGGCCGCATAGGTCTCTTTGAAACTTTAGACGTCACCGAAAACGTGAGGAAAATCATTATTGACAGGAATTTTAGTTTGGACAATTTGCGGAAGGTCGGTCGCGAAGAGGGGATGACGACGATTTTTGAAGACGGTTTGCGGAAGGTGGAGCGCGGCTTAACAACCATCGAAGAATTATTTAGAGTTATAAGAGAGTAAAATTTTATGCAATATCATTACATCGCATCGCAGCCGGACGGCAAGGTGTCTGAAGGTGACGTTGACGCCAAGGACGTTGCCGAAGTCCTGACGTATCTTACCTCGCATGGGCTTCGGCCGGTTTCCGTAAAGCCGATTGCGCAAATTTCCAAAAAGAAAAGGTTGGGTCTTTTTGGCGGGACCATTAATCTAACCGACCAGATATTCCTCTCAAAATATCTGGCGCTGATGCTCAAAATCGGCACAAGCTTATTGCAAGCTATTAATATCTTGGTTGAAGATTTTCAGAAATCGTCCGTGCGGGCTTTTTTAGTGGAAATCCGCTCCAACCTTGAAAAGGGCCGACCCTTTCATACAACCTTCGCCAAATATCCGAAAATCTTCAGCCAGGTCTACATTAATCTGGTGAAAGCCGGCGAGGCCTCCGGCAACCTGGAAAATGTTTTTGAAAACCTGACGGCATCTCTCTCTAAAGAAAAAATGCTCAAAGACCAGATGCGGAGCGCGCTCGTTTACCCGATTTTGCTTCTTGTTACTTCCGCACTGATTTTGGTGTTTCTCGTCACCTTTGCCCTGCCGAAAATAGCCGGCGTTTTTTTGGAATCGGGTTTTGAGCCGCCTCTTTTTTCAAGAGTTGTTTTTAGTATCGGCCTTTTCTTCGGCAAGTTCGGGATTCTTGTGATAGCTGCCGTCTTCGGCGGTGCGATTGCGCTTGTTGCGGCCTACCGTTCCTTGCTTTTGTTCAAAAAATTCGTCACCTCCGTCATAAGTGAAATCCCCGTCATTAAAGACATTATCAGAAAAATTGCCCTCCAGCGTTTTGCCGCTACCCTTGCATCGCTCATTAAAGCCGGCGTGCCATTAACCAATGCTCTTGAAATTACTGCTGATGCCGCTGGCAACATTGAGTTGAAACAGGCGCTTTTGCGGATTTCTCGGGAAGGATTAATGAAAGGGCTTACCGTGGGCGATGCCTTTAAAAGGGAACCATTTTTCCCGCGAACCGTCGTTAATTTAGTCGCTATTTCCGAAAAAGCCGGTCATATTGAAGAGGTTTTGGAAACGCTTGCTGATTTCTACACTTCGGAAATTGATAGTTCCTTAAAGACGCTTGTTTCATTCCTCGAGCCCGCTCTTCTTCTTGTTATCGGTTTTATAATTGGCTTGATTGCCCTTGCTATAATAGTGCCTATTTACCAGCTTACCACCCAATTCTAATGAGGGGCTTTACTCTTATAGAAGTTTTAATAACGGTCGCAATTATTACAGCCGTTTCCGCGGCCGGTTATGTCGCGTTTTCCAAGTTCAAAGGTTCGCAAGCCGTTGAGCTCACAATGAACGAAATTACGGCCGTCATAAAGGACGTCCAAAAAAGAGCAGTGACACAGCAGGACGGCAAGCAATGGGGGCTCCGTTTCACTAATTCAACGTCAACCACGCACAGCTATCAGGTTTGGAGCGGTCCGAGCTATGCTTCGGGAACGATTAGCAGGACCTATTACCTCGGTCGCGGCACGCTCTTCGGCAACCCCGCCGACGATCTGAATGTAGACGAAATTTTCTCGGCGATAAGCGGGAAGCTCTTGGAGACAAGAGTCATTTCTTTAATAAATCGAAGAAAAGATGGTGTTGTCGGCGACATAATTCTTACTTCCCGGGGCGCGATTACAACGAGAAAAGAGAGCGGTCTTGTCGGCTATTGGCATTTTGACGAGAGTACAGCAACAACGACTTATGACGCTTCGGGGTTTGCCAATGCCGGCACGCTCACCAACGGTCCGGCATGGCAATCGGCGTCTAATTGCAAGGCGGGGACATGTTTGAGTTTTGACGGGACGAATGATTATGTGAATGTGATTGATTCAGCCTCACTCGATATCACTGGCGCAATCACTGTTAGCGCTTGGGTATACGCGGATAGTTACCCCTCTACTTATCCAACGGTAGTGGCAAAAGGAAACTCCGCAAGCGCTTGGGAGCTTGACGTGAAGAATGATGGAACGATCGAATGGGAAGGGTTTATCGGTGGTACTCAAAGGATTTGCAATGGTGGCTCATTTAACCTTAACCAGTGGGTTTATATTGTTTTATTGATGGAGTCCGTATCTACAACAGCGCCTTGAGCGCCCAGGAAATTTTGAATTTATATAATGATTTAAAATAAATTTATGAGAAGGTTCTGGCGCGATATAAAAGGACAAAGTTTGATTGAAGTTTTAATCGGTTTGGCGATTGGTGCCGTTTTAATCGGCGCTGCGAGTTTGGGCGTTACTTTCATGCTTCGCTCTAGCGCCGCCAGTCAGAATGTTCAGATTGGAACGGGTCTTGCCCAAGATTTGGTGGACAAGGCTCGTTCCGTATCGGCCGCCAAGTGGCAGGATATTTACCACCTCACCAAAGGAACGAGCACATCTTATTTTGTAAATGCTTTTGGCACGCAGCTTGTTGTTGTAGAAGGTCAGGAAGGCGTTATCAGCAATGAAAATACGAATGGTTTGGTCGGTTACTGGAAGTTTGATGAGGCGACGAGTACGGCGACTACTACGACCTTCGACGCTTCCGGAAAGTCCAACCACGGCACTCTCACGAGCGGCGTTTCAAGAGCTACCTCAACTTGTAAAGTTAGTTATTGTTTGGATTTTGATGGAGTGGATGATTATGTTGATTCCGGAAGCGGTTCAAGTTTGGATATTACTCAAAATGTAACACTCGTGTCGTGGGTTAAGTTGGATACTTATACCTCGGGCGGCACTAACACTGACAGGGCAAGCATTGTGCAGAAGACGGGGCAATATTATATGACAGTGAATTCAGCAAACGGAACACTCGACGCCTTCTTTGGTGGGGTCACTGGTAGTCATACGCCTTCAAATTCTACAGTTTCATTGAATCAGTGGATGCACACCGCAATCACTTATGATGGTGCAAATATAAAATGGTATATAGACGGTGTTTTAGACAAAACATCGGCCGCGACCGGTACCATTACTAGTGATCCCCGAAGCGTTCGTATCGGCGGGGAACCGGCTTTTGGTCGTTTTCTGAACGGTTCCATTGACGAAGTCCGCGTCTACAACCGCGCTCTTTCCGCCGACGAAATCCAGCGGCTTTGGAATTCCGTGCCTTTCACGCATTACTTTAACGTTGGAAACGTAAACCGCGATACGAACGGCAATATTGTTTCCTCCGGCGGAAATGAAGATCCTTCAACCCAAAAAATCACGGTGACTGTGCAGTGGCCGGGGAGCGGCAGTAATGTCGGTCAGATTCAAATTGTTGATTATTTAACCCGCTGGCAGAACCAAGTGTTTCAGCAAAGCGATTGGCTGGGTGGTTCTGGCCAAATAGGCCCGATTACCTTACCGAATTCTAAATACGACAGCGCGACGAGCGTTTCCAACCCCGCCGGTTCAATCAGAATTCAAGGACTATAATATTAGAAGGACTATAACATTAGAAGCAGATTCAAGTTTATCCGCTTCTATTAAAAAATTTCAATGCTTCAATTTATCCCATATGGGATAAATTGAAGCGGGTCTAAATTTTACTAAACAACCTTAACTTTTCTCCTACCAACCTCTACAATGTAACTACAAAACTCCCACTCGGGATATTGGTGATTTCCTGCGGTAAGATAAAGCGCAGGTTTTTCTCCTTTTGTTTTTCAGGGAGGTAGGTGTCGGTCAAGAACATTACGGTTTGGGCCGGCGAGCCGATTTTGCGGATGTCGTGGCCACCGGTGTCTACGACCAGATATTTTGCCGTTGCCGGGGGCAAAGCATTTATCTCTTCGGCAATTTGAACATATTTCGCGTTGAATGCTTCCGCCACGTCCGCCCGTTTCGCCCAATCAAGGAAGTAAGTTTGGTAGGCGTTTAGAATAAGTAAAATAAGAAAGAGAAAACTGATTGCTTTAAGTAAACGGCTGTTAGTTTCCGTTTTCAAAAATTCGTAGAGCGAGGCGCCGCCCAAAGCCGCAATTATGAAAACCGGGGGAGCCATAAGAAACGAGCGGAGCGCGTGCGGCAGGCCTTCGTTTGAAACAACAACGGGAAGAGTGGCAACGATGAGCCAACTGAACAAAATCCAAAAAGCGAAGCGGCCCGGCATTTTTTTGTTGAGGAGACCATAAAGCAATCCCAGAGCGAAAAGAATTCCAACTGGCCAATAAAGAAGCGGCTCACCCGGAAGGTTGTGCCGCGGGTTCCAGTCGCCCGCAAAATTGAACATGCCGGCGGTCTTTAGGATATTCAACCCCAAATCTTTTAGCGGAGTAAGGGAATTAAAAATTGAGATTTCACTCGTGCGG
>Ga0076099_119_pt1 | contig 9724 bp, 8 predicted proteins | sample RifGroC1_FD_68128 | JGI IMG/M metagenome (GOLD analysis project Ga0076099, IMG submission 68128) | Parcubacteria bacterium GW2011_GWC1_45_9 | reverse complement strand
GATTGAAGACTCCGTTTATAAATCTCCAAATTATCCAAAATCACACCCGTACCTTTGGCAACGCAGAAAAGAGGTTCGTCGGAAACATAAGCCGGCACGCCAGTGGTTTTCAAAATCAAATCATCCAGGCGCCTGAGCAGCGCGCCGCCGCCGGTCAGAATCATGCCCTTTTCAACAATATCAGCCGCGAGCTCCGGCGGCGTTTCCCTTAAAACGTTTTTAACCGCCTGAATAATTTCTTTCATCTGGGGCTGCAAAGCTTCGGCAATGTCGTTGGAGTTAATCTCCATATTTCGCGGCAGATTTTCAACAATATCCTGCCCCCTGATTTCCATGCTCAACTTTTCTTTTTCCAGCATCGGCATGACTGAACCGACCTGGATTTTCAGATCTTCGGCGGTTTTTTCGCCGATGACCAGATTGTGCTTTTTTTTCATGTAGTCAATGATTGCCTGATTCAGCCTGTCGCCGGCAATCCGGATTGATTCCCAAGTGACCACGCCGCCCAAAGAAATAACCGCGACTTCGCTGACGCCGCCGCCAATATTAACAATCATGTTTCCGGACGGAACATTAATCGGCACGCCGGCCCCCAAAGCTGCCAGCACCGGCTCTTTCACGACAAAAGTGCTTCTGGCGCCGGCTTCTCTGGCGGCGTCAATGACCGCTTTTCTTTCGGTTGAAGTGCTGCCGGCCGGCACGGAAACAATCACATCGGGTTTTAAAAACTTCCAAAAACCGCAGGCTTTATTGATGAAATAACGTAAAATTGACTGGGTGACGCGATAGTCGGCAATCACTCCGTCTTTCATGGGCCGGTAAACAACAATGTCGGACGGCGTCCGGCCGACCATTTCTTTGGCTTCTTTGCCGATTGCCAAAACCCGGTTGTCGGGTTTTGAGACTGCCACGACTGACGGCTCCTGAATGACAATCCCCTGTTCCGGAACAAAAACTAAAGTGTTGGCCGTACCCAAATCTATACCGAGTTTTCTGATAATCATTAAACTATATTACTATAACAAAGAATAAATAACAAAAATCGGTCTTACTCTTCAAGCGCTTCTTTGACGATTTCGCGGTCGTCCCAGGGAATTTTCGAGTCCTTGAACATCTGCCACTGCTCCGCGCCTTTGCCCAAAATCACAATCGTGTCGCCTTTTTTCGCCAGTTCAATTGATTTTTTTATGGCGGATTTCCGGTCAAGGATTTTCCAGTAGTTTTTGTTCAATCTGAATTTACCTGATTCTTCAAGCCCGGAAATCAGTTCTTTGGCGATTTTTTCCGGATCCTCGCCGTACGGGTCATCGTTGGTAATCACCACCAAATCAGAATATTCAGCCAGAATTTTTCCCATCACTGGCCTTTTGGAAGCGTCTCTTTCGCCGCAAGCGCCGGTTACCGAAATGAGCTTTTTTTTCAGGTACGGCTTGACCGCGGAAAAAAGATTTTCAAAAGAATCCGGAGAGTGGGCGTAATCAACAATAATCTCAATCTCTTTGAGATTTTCAACTTTTTCCACCCGGCCGGGAGCCGGCTTCAGATTTAAAACCGCTTCTTTGAGTTCGGCAATCTCAAAACCCAGGGCGTGAACCGCGGCCAAAGCCGCCAAAACATTGTAAAGATTAAACTTTCCCGGCAAAGGCGCGGAAAAAAATTCTTCTTTGCCGCTGAAAACCAGTTTAAAGTTTAAGCCGTTCTGGTTAATCTCGTAATCTTTGGCGTAAAGCGTGACGCCGGAATTCAGCCCGAAACTGGTTTGTTTAACGTCCATTTTTTTGAAAGATTCAAGGCTCGGGTCGTCACCGTTCAAAACCAAAGTTTTTGTTTTGGGACCGATCATTTTTTTGTGGGAAAGGCTGTATTCTTCAACGCTTTTGTGATATTCCTGGTGATCCGGCATCATGTTTGTCAAAACCACAAGCTCAAACGACAAACCCCAGGTTCGGAACTGTTTTAAAGCGTGCGAAGAAGTTTCCAAAATCACGAAGCCGCAGCCGGATTCAATCGCCTGCTTGATGAACTTTTGGAGAAAAACCGCGTCAGAGGTCGTCATCTTCAGATTGTTAAGTTTTTCGTTTTTGCCGATTTTAATCGTCGTCGTTGAAAGCACGGCTGTCTCAAAGCCCAAAGACTCCAGAAGCTGGCTGATTAAATAAGTCGTGGTTGATTTTCCTTTGGTGCCGGCAACGCCGATAATTCTGGTTTTTCCGGCGGGAAAGCCGTAAACAAAGCTGGCAATCACGGCTTTTGGCAGGTGGAATAAATAAGGCGCCAGGTCATTGTAAAGCCGCGGCGAAAGAAACTTTTTTGCGATTTTTCTGAAAAGGTGTTTCATCCTGTAGTAGATTTTTGGCTAATTTTTAGCTCCGAAGTTAATGAATTCCATTATAGCTTATGGTGCAAGCTTGATTAAACCATCCTTATCCCGGAATAAACCATGACAAAAAATACTGAGAACCTGTCTGCCGGCAGGCAGAGCTGCCAAAAATTCACTACGGGATTCATTTTATCAGCCGGTTTAGCTGCTTTTTCGTAAATAAATAAATCAAAACAACCAGAAAAATGAAGCCGACAAAAACAAGATTGCTTAAGTTTTCAAACTTAAGTGCCAGCGAAGCGTAAGCGCCTTTGGCTTGCCAGCCAATCAGCCCCATAATCATGATTCTGACCCCGGAGCCCAGAAAGCCGACAACCAAAAAATCAACCAGCGGCATTTTCATCAGTCCGGCAATCACTGAAACAATGACGCCGGGAAAAATCGGCAAACTTCTCAAGCCGAACAAAACCAGATCGTCCCAGTAATGCTTGCGAAAATATCTCCGGATTTTTTCCACTTCAAAAAGCGAAATTCCAAGCTTCGGCCCGATTTTCGCCAGAGCCAGCTCTCCGCCCCAGCGGCTCAGGAAATAAAAAAACAAAGAGCCAAGCGTCACGCCGAGCGCTCCCGGCAAAACCAATTTGGCAAGAACTTCCCAGAAAGCCGCATCAAGGCTTCCGGCTTTAACAAGGAAAAAACCGCCGGCCATCATCACCAAAGACGACGGCAGCGGCACAATGATTTCTTCAAGAATAATGCCGGTGAAAAATCCCCAAACTCCCCAATTGGAAATGAATGATTCAATAAACTCAACCATCCCGTAGTAGAATTTTGACTAATCGCTGATGTCGGCGATTAATTTTTATTTGAATTAATTAGAAAAATTTACACGACTTTCCCCGCCAAACTTATTCTCGACGCGATAACAAAACGCTGTCAAAATCGCACTACAGGACAAGTTTAAAACAAGTATGGCATAATCATGCCGAAAACCACGGCGCTAATCAAAACCGCCAGAAAAATGTTTTTGAATTTGTCTATCCTGTTCCGCCTAATCATGATCAAAAAGCGATTGCTGTCTGGTTTTTTCAAGATAAAGATCGGAGAGCAAAAGGAACAACGCGACAATCAGCGGACCGTAAATTATTCCCAACGGTCCGAAAAACCGCAGGCCGCCGATTAAAGAAAAGAATATCAGCGCCGGATGAATTTTCACTTTTGAACCAATGACCAAAGGTTTCACCAGATTGTCAACGCTGGAAACGACAAACAAGTTATACGACAGAAAAAGCAAAACTGCCGGCGCGGCGGCTCCGGAAACAAACAAATAAAGAGTTGCCGGCAGATAAACAATCGCCGGACCGATAAAAGGAATCAAGGAAGCGAAAGTCATTAAAATCCCCAGAAAAACCGGCGCGCCGAAACCAAACAAGTAAAAACCCAAGCCGCCCAAAACTCCCTGGGCGATGGCCGTCAAAAACTGTCCCCAGAAAATCGCCAGAATAACGTCGTTGAAAGTTTCCGCCAGATGGCTTGATTCTTTTTCGCTCAAAGGCAGAATCTGGAAAAAGAAGCTTCTGATTTGCTTGCCGTCTTTCAAAAAGAAAAACAAACCAACCAGCATCAAGAAAAAATCCAGAAAGATTCTTGGCAGATTGGAAAAGAACTCAAGAAATATTTTTGAAAAAGAGCCGCCGATCTGGTTCAAAAGCGGAATGACATGAGAAATCAAAATCGTTTTCGTATCAATACCGAACTCTTCAAGCACAACAATGATTGAGCCGGCGGTGCTTAAATCAAATCCGGTCTGGTCAATGAAAGTCAAAAAACTTGAGAGCGCCACCGTCATTTCGTTCAAAGCCAAAAACAAAAGCGCGACGGCCGGGCCAATCATCATTCCAAAAATCAGCAGCACGACAACCAAAGCGCTCAAGCTGTCGTGTTTTTTGAACAGCTTTCTGACTCTTTGGTAAAAAGGGTTAATGATGACGGCAACAATCAGACCCAAAATCAGCGCCGTTGCCAGATTGCGGAAAACAAACAGCGTCACGAAAATGATTCCGATAAATAACGCTGAAATAATTGTCCTGCTTGGAACCGGCATTGAAAAACTTGATTTAATTGATTTCTTCTTTAATATTAGCACAAGAATTAAAAACGCAAAATGCAACTGGGCTTTCTTGCCATCCAGAAAAAAAGAGCCCTGATTCTCCGGAAAACCAGGGAGTTTTTTCAGGCCAAGGGGTTTTTGGAGGTGGAGACGCCGATGTTTGTCCGGCTGCCCGGCATGGAGCCTTATCTCAATCCCCTGCCGTTTGAATTTTCTGACGAAAAAGACAAAAAACACAAAGGCTACGTGATTACTTCGCCCGAGTATTCGCTGAAAAAGCTTTTGTCCATGGGCTTTCCGAAGATTTTCGAGATTGCCCGGGTTTTCCGGCAAAACGAAAGCTTTGGCGGCGTTCACAACCCCGAGTTTTCCATGATTGAGTGGTACCGGCCCCGCGCGGATTACAGAAAAATCATGCAAGACACCCAGAACTTGATTTGTTTTCTTTCAAGAGTCTTGCATAAAAAAGAACGGTTCAAGTTCAACGGACAGATAATTGACCTGAAAAAACCCTGGCCTAAAATTTCCGTCAAACAAGCGTTTTTGAAGTTTAGCGGCATCAATCTGGACAAAGCCAGAAATCTTAAAGATTTCAAAAAACAGGTTAAAATCAGCCTGCCGAAAAACGCTTCCTGGGACGATGTTTTTTACACGGTTTTTCTGAACCAGATCGAACCGAACTTTCCGAAAAACCGGCCGCTGATTGTTTATGACTATCCTTTGCCTCAAGCGTCTTTGGCAAAAAGAACCCCTCGACTACGCTCGGGGCAAGAAAGCTTTTACGCCGAAAGATTTGAACTTTATCTTGGCGGCATGGAGATTGCCAATTGTTTTTCCGAACTGACTGACGCGCGCGAACAGGAAAAAAGACTGAAACAGGAAAAGGCTTTGCGCAAACAGCTCGGCAAAGATGTTTACGAAATTGACAAGGATTTTATCCAAGCTTTAAAATCAGGCTTGCCGGAAACTGGCGGCATTGCCCTGGGGCTTGACCGCCTGGAAATGCTTTTACTGGACATTCAAAACATCAATGACCTGCTGATTCTTCCGGCAAAAGAGTTGTTTAGGAAATGATTTAAGAATTTCGAAGAAAACTGTTGTTTTACCGTAAAATCCGCCCAAAGGGCGGATTTTACGTTCTTATTACTTTCTACTTGTTTCTTGTCTCTTGTTGCTCGTCTCTTCCCTACTGTCACAGCACCGGGATTGTCTCAAACCAGTTGAAGTCCTGGACAAGTTTGACAAATCGTTATTAACGTTATTTAATATAGGCGGATACGTCTGTATCTAAAAGCTCTTACAAAACCGAATAAAGCACAATCTATGAAGAAAGGAGAAATCCATGTACAAAACGCTCTCTGCCCCTTTAGTGGTTCAGATAGAAGCAACTTACAGGTGCCCGTGTAAGTGCCGTCATTGCTATAACTTCTGGAGACAATATGCCAAGACAGAAATTATGCCAAGTCTTACCGAAAAACAAATGGGCCAGATTTCAGATCAGTTAATAAAGCATAAAGTCTTCCATGTTGTTATGACAGGTGGTGAGCCACTCGTAAATAAGAAAGTTGTTTTTAGTGGTATTGAAAAACTGAGGAAAAACAACATTACTGTTGGGATCAACTCAAACCTAATACCCCTGAAGCCACGAGACGCAAAACTGATTAAAACTTTGGGGGTATCAGGAGTATTAACCTCATTACTTGGACCAGACGCCAATTCACATGAAGCTATAACCCTAAGGCTCGGCTCTTTTAATGAGACCATAAGAGGCATTCGTTTACTCCAAGAAGCTAGGGTGCCAGTTATGGTAAACATGGTTGTCAGTAAAGATAATAAACATCTACTGAGAGCAACAGCCGAATTAGTCAAAAGACTAGGGATCACTAGATTCTACTCGACAAGAGCAGCTTGCCCTGGAAATTGTTCAGATTTTAGCGGCTTGGCTCTCTCGCTTGACGAATTTAGGGCTTATCTGAAAGAATTCCATCAAATAGGTGTCAATCAAGGTTTGAAAGTTGGGGTTCTTGAAAGCTACCCACTCTGCGGAATGAAGGATATCGACCTGTTTCCAGAACTAGTCGGTCGCAGATGTCTCGCAGGAGTTACAAGTTTAACGATTGGAGCAAATTGCGATATTCGTCCGTGCTCACATCTCGACACGACTTATGGCAATATCCTCTCAGAAGATCTTGTAAGTATTTGGAAAAAAATGCAAGACTGGCGGACGGGTGCTTTCCTTCCTGAGACCTGTAAGTTTTGCAAACTCCTTCCTAAATGCGGCGGTGGATGTAGAATGGAAGCGAAGATGATAAACGGCTCGCTGAACGCCCTTGACCCGTACTCCTCTTTAGAAGACATTCAATATGTCTTGTCTCTTGAAAATAAAAGAGAGAAGACATGGCCGCAACCCCTACCTCCGACTTTTCAACTTAACCCCAAAATAAGGTGGCGAGATGAAAGTTTTGGCTCAATTGCGTATTTAGGACAACGTTCGGGTTGCTTTCTGAATAGAGATGCAACGGAATTTGTTAAGAAGTTAAGATTGGGACGAAACTACCAAACCTGTAAAATTGTCTCTAAATACGGTGAGGGAACTAAGGAGTTCCTTCAAGGATTGTGTGAAAAGAAAGTGTTAATATCTATATGATAAACCCTAAGAAAGGAGGCTTATATGTCACGCAAGAAATTAGGGTTTGAAAGTCTCCTCGACAGTACGATTCAACCAATCGTATCAGTTGCGATGAGTAGCGGGTGCGACAATCTACCCGGACCCGAACCATGCGACTGCTACGACTGCGACGAGGTCAACTGCGAGGAGTGCGACTCCGACCCGGATCCCTCTTGATCCTTCAAGCTGTCGCACAAAAAACCGCGAGAAATGAATCTCGCGGTTTTTCAATTGCAGTTAATCCACTTTTATCGGCTCTGCGTAAATCGTTTCCAGACGAATTTTTCCATTATCCTTGGCAAGACTCAATTGGTTCCAAATTTTTCTCTTTTCTTGAAACATTGAATCCGCGGGATAAACTGATTCAAAAACCTCACACAGAAAATCGCTAAACGTCATTTTATTTTCAATTTTTGTTCTCTGGAAACACTCATTAAGGAATTCGGAAATTTTCAATACCCTCGCTTCCCTTTTTACACGTAAACTCCTTATCTCCGGATTGCCCAAATAACCCTCAATCTCCAATAAGCTTTTCAGCGGTTCCTGATTCAAAAGAACAACGGCCAATGATTCTTTAATGTAGTCAGTTGTCTCTTTGGAAACCTTCATGATTTTATTGTTAAATTCCAGTCTTTTCACCTGATCAAGAAATACAAAATGAGAAATTTCGTGTACAGCAACCGACAAAACATTTTTTTCTTTTGTTTCTTTGTTTCTTAAACCGCTCAATATTGAAAAGAAAAATGTGTTTCCATGAAAAGGCGAAAACGAAAGAATTGTCGGCGTGGCAGTGTAAACCACCGACTCTTCCCACTCATAGTCCATTAACCCGCCAAGAATTTTCAATGCCTCTCCGGATTTATCTTCAAAAAGATTTTTGCTTTCCCTGATAATACGATCTGCTTGAACCCTGTTTTCTTTATAAAAATTGTCAAGAAACTCAGCTACACACTTTTCTTCATTTGACGATTTGTCCAAACTTTCTTTGAGTGAGGGAAAGTTGTTTAAAATAGAGTGGCGAAGGTTTTTATAGTACTCGTGATGCAAAAAAGAGAGAAATAACTTCACTTCTTGCGCCGGATCCTCTTTTACAATGATTTGCGGTATGTACTTCATTGTGTCTAGTATATCGCTTTTTAACGAAACATCACAAACCCCCGCGTTTCGCGGGGGTTTGTGTTAACTTGTCTCTTGTTGCTTGTCTCTTGTCTCTTGTTTACTGTCACAGCACCGGAATTGTCTCAAACCAGTTGAAATCTTGGATGACAACCAAAAGATGAGCCGTGGCGTCGGAAACCGCGCCGTCGCAGGACAAACTGTATCTGATAATGCCGGTTTCTCTGGGTTTGGTCTTGGCTGTGCCGACCTGCTTGTCAACCGAGCCGGAAAAAGTCGCTTGGCCGTCAATGTTCTGGTTGCAGGGCCAAGTTTGGGAAGGAATCTCGTCAAAGTTCTGATTAGCCAAGTAGTCGTCAATCTTGGCGTATTTGCAAGAAGCCGTGCAAGTTTGAGCTCCGGAGACTGTCCATCTCAGGTTCAGCTGGTAGTCAGGATGGTTGACTGCCATCTGTTCTTTGAGAACCTGGTAGTACTCAACACCGTTTTGAGCTTGCTGGAGCTTGAAGTTGGTAATCTGGAAGCTCGTGATTGTGGCAGCGCCGGGAGTTGGAGAAGGAGCGCGGGAAGGCAGAACAATGCCAGAACCAGGGGGAATAACAATACCTGTACCTGTGCCAGAATCAGAACCGCCGGGCTTGTTGGTTTTTTTAATGAAACAGCCCCAGCCAAGACAAAGCTTTGAGCCGTCTGACCAGCCGGGAAGTTTAAGAAGGCTCTCAAGATAATGCCCGCTCGCAAGAACAGTGCTTTGAATCTTTCCAGTGCAGTTTGGCCAACACTGGTTAAAGCTGGCCTTAAGAAGCAAGTTGGCCTGATCTCTTGAAATGAGACCATTGGAAGTTTTGTAAATTTTCTCCCCCAATGAATTAGCATCATTTCCCAGCACACTTGTCCTGATATAGTTCGCATAAACATTTGGCCGGGTAACTGCCAGGGCATTGAAACGTTCTTCTCGGGCATGGTTTTTCTCAACTCTGTCGGAAAAAACCTTGGTCCAGTTTTTCCATTTAGCCTGGGTAATCTCTACTTGGCTAAATAACCCAAATACCAGGACTGCCAGAAAGATAATGAGGTGTTTTTTGTTCATGTTTGTTGTTTGTTAAATCACTGTAATAAAGCACTGTTCTCCCAAAAGGTCGCACTCATTGTCAATGCATCTGGCCTGAAGTTCCAAAGATTTGGCTCCGGACTTGATGTCTTCGCGCTCCAAAAGTCTTGAAATGAACTCAAAAACCGAACCCTGAATCTTGAGCTCCTGGGAAAGGCTTTCCAGTTTTTTCATGTCCAAAAGCCCGTCTTGGGTAAGAATGCTTTCATCTGATGGCTTAATCTCAAACGCCTGGGTGGAGTCAATGAAACAAGAGATTTTTGAGCTTGATTCAGCGCCAGCAATGAATCTTGGCAAGATAACCCTGAGATTCAGGATTTTGTTTGTTTTGTCGGCTGACAAGACTTTGAAGGTCGCCAGTTCTTTGGTGTAGTCAAACTCGCTCAAAAGCTCTTGTTC
>Ga0076099_130_pt1 | contig 9931 bp, 6 predicted proteins | sample RifGroC1_FD_68128 | JGI IMG/M metagenome (GOLD analysis project Ga0076099, IMG submission 68128) | Parcubacteria bacterium GW2011_GWC1_45_9 | reverse complement strand
AATTTATCACCGGCTAAAAACTCAAGCATCGCGCCGCCGCCGGTTGAAATATAACCGAATTTGTTCAAAATATTATTTTTTTCCAAAAAAGCGATGGTGTCGCCGCCGCCAACAATTGAAAAGGCGCCGGAATTTATTATCGCTTCGGCAACTTTTTTTGTGCCTTGAGAAAATTGTTCAACCTCCGATTTACCCAGAGGCCCGTTCCAGATAACTACTTTTGATTTGGCGATTATCTCCGAAAAATGGTTGATAGTTTTTTCTCCGATATCAAGAATCATGCATTCGTGTTCGATATAATCTTCCGGAATTATTATTTTGTTTCCGGAATTGATAAGATTTTTAGCTTCGTTTAAAAAATTATCGTCGGTTAGCGATTCTCCAATGGCTATTCCTTTAGCTTTTAGAAATACATTAGCGACAACGCCACCGATTAAAATATTTTCAGCCCTATTAAGAAAATTTTTTATAACCGGAAATTTAGTGCCGACTTTGGCTCCGCCCAAAATTAGAGTTTTTCCTTTTTTGGGGGTATCAATTGCTTTATTCAAATTTTCTACTTCTTTCATTAAAAGCAGTCCCGCATAGGATGGTAAAAATTTGGTAATAACGACGACCGATGCGTGATTTCTGTGAGAAACAGAGAATGCGTCGTTAATATAAATATCAAATGATTTTGTTAGCTCCTCGGCAAACTTTTCGTCGTTAGTTTCTTCACCCTTGTGTTTTCTGACATTCTCAAATAAAGAAAAGTTTTTAGTTTTAAGTATCTCTCGTATTTGACCTATTAATGGCTCAAAACTTTCTACCGCTGTGATATGGCTTAAAAGCGTAACTACGGCGCCGTGATTTATCAAATAATCGATTGTTTCTTTGTGCGCTTTAATTTTATAAATTTCCGCAACTTTTCCATCCGAAACCGGCACATTAAAATCAACCCTAAGTAAAACTTTTTTCCCAAAAAGTTCTTTTTTATCTAGAGTTTCTATTGATTTTATCATCTTAGTATAAGTAGCCCCAGGTTTGGAGCTTATCGCTGTCCACGCCCCATTTCACTCCGATATCCGTCCGGTAAAACATATCCTGAATCATGATGTTTTTTATTCTGGTATAAACCTGCTGGCGCGCTTCGGCAACCGTTGAACCCGAACCGGTAACAATCACTTGAGCGAATTTAATACCGGCAGGTGCATTCCATGTGCCATTTGAGGTAAACACATTTGGAGTTACGCCATCTGCGCCCCCACCGGCAACTGCCCCGCAAGAAAATTTATTAGTTGTCACGTCCCATCGCAACGTAGAAGTAGCAGTATCACAGTCCACTAACCCTCCTCCTGAAATGCCTTCGCTGGCATCTCCTGAAAGCGCTAAATTACCAGTAAGAGTAACCGCGCCACTTGTCTCTAAATCAAAATTAGTAAAATTAATCACTGCGGTTGTTCCAGTAATATCATTGGCGCCCAGAGAAATCCCGGTGCCAATGGCTGTAGCAGTTAAGTCAATTGCCGTCGTAATCGCACCGCCGCCCGAAGCTGTGAAACTGATGCCGGTGCCAATGGCCACGCTGTCATCGGCATTATCAATCAATAAGCCCGTGTCAATGCCGTTGGCGTTGGCTGAAGAAGCGTTGATGATTGCCAAACCGCGAATTGTGCCATTGGTTGCGGAAGGCGTGCCAGTGATTGAGGCAATGTTTAAGGTTGTGGTCGTTGCCAAGTCAGAGCTTATATCCAATGCCTCCCCGCCAGCGAAACTGAATGACCAGTCGCCGGTAATTGTTTCGTTTTGGTCGTTCCGGGTAATTTTTGAGTTCGCGTAATCAATTGCGATATCCGCTTCTGCCGCTCCATCAGGTATGGATACATTAAAATCAGCTCCTAAAAAATCCAGGGTGTTTGCGGTACCGGTAACAGTAGAGTTGTTTTCCTGAACCGTGGAAATGCCGGCGCCAGCGGAAGTATTATCATCCCCGCAAGACCAGCCGCTGACATCTGTATATTCAAGTATTTGCCCTTCTGCACAACCTTGAATAAGGGTAAGACCATCTGTTTTTGTTTCAAGGCCTGAACCTGATGAAGTGGCAGTTGTTCCCCCGGCAGTCGCAAGAGTAAGCGCATCCGCATCAATCTTTCCAGTTGAAAGAGTAAGAATAGTGTTTAGAGAACCGGCTGTGAGCGTTCCCAAAACATCAAGATTGCCTGAAGTATCCAAGTCGAATCCCGTGTAATCAATAATCCCGGTGGTGCCAATGATTGAGTTGGCGTCAACTCTTAAAGCCACTCCCAAATCAGGATCCGATACGTCTATGGCATCAGTCGTGGTATCAGCGCCAGTAGTGGCCTTGGTGATTAAAAGATAATCTGTCAAAAGATTGGCGGTGGTTTCCTGGTTGTCTATAACCAGACCCGCTTCAGTCGTGGCATTTGCCGCATCATCTATGTTGGTTATAATTATCCCCCTTTGAATCCCTGAAGCTGTTTGGTTTGTCGCTGTAATCCCTAACAAATCACGGGAAGTTGTTCCGGTAATCGCGTTTACTATAGTAACCGCACCGCCACTTGCAACGCGCATCCTTTGAACGCCGTCGGTAAAAAAGATCATGTCGTCGCCGGCTTGAATGGTCCCTAATTCAAACGTATTATCAGGGTCAGCATATTCAATAAAGGCTCCTTGCGTAGCTCCCACATAGAAAACTACCTCAGAAACAAAACCTGCCTCTGTTTGTAACTTCAAAAACAAATCGTCATTTTTATAAAGGTGTAATAACTGATCCGGTGTCGACGTTCCGATACCAAAATTCCCACCAGTAAATACTGCCGCATATTCTGTTCCTGTTCCAGTTCCCGCATCTACCCGCAATCCATAGCTTGTAATATCAGCATCCGAACCGGTCCCACCAGTTATTTTAAGTCCGTTGTAACTACAAAGTCCGGTTGTGTCGCAAGAGGTTGCGTCGGCAGTTGGAGCGGCAATATTGATTCCGTTTATTGTTTTTGTTCCGACTCCGGAAGTTTCAATAGTTGCCGCAATGTTAAGCCCGCTGGTCACCCCGCCGCCATTGGCATTGGTTGAGGCATCGGTAAAGACAATGTTCATCACTTCGCCCGTGTCGTTTAAAGTCGTGTGAACAAAAGTTTGACCAGTGAGGTCAAGCACGCTCCCGGAAGTCATTGCCGTACCGCCCGACAAGGTCAAGCCGGTTTGAGTCGTCAAAGTTGACCAGTCCCAGGCAATGGCATTGTTTGTTGAGTCAATGCTTGAAGTTGCGGTAGCTGCGGTAATCTGATCAAGCCTTGCTCCGGTCGCATCCGCCAGGCAAGTGAATTTATTAGTTGAAGAGTTCCAGCCAAGAGTTTGAGATTCATTGCTGCAATCGCCTGAAAGTCCGCCGCCGGAAATTCCTTCATTAGCGTCAGGGGAAAGAATCAAATTACCCGCCAATGTCGTAGTGGCGTTGAACGTATGAGCGCCAGACCAGGTGAACGCTGTGGATGTGGCAACTTCTATTGAGTCAGCCAGAACATTGATGCCGAATCCTGCGCCGATATCAATTTCATCGGGTGTCGCGGCAGTATCTTTTATGAGTCCTCCTCCGGCAATATTGGCATTCACATCGTCGCCAGTAATCGTTCCGTCAGTGATTTCGTTCGTGTCAATGGCTGTTCCCAGAGAAGCGGTGAGCGAGGTGCCGGAAAGAGTCAGGCCAGTGCCGACAAACTCATTGATCGTATCGCCGCCGATAATAATGGCGCTTAAGGTGGAGGTGGCGTTGAACGTATGCGCGCCAGACCAGGTGAAAGCCGTGGACGTCGCCACCTGGACTGTATCAGCAAGAACGCTGATGCCAAAGCCGGCGCCAATGTCTAAAGTGTCCGGAGATGCGGCAGTCAAGACTAAGCCACTTCCGGCGATGTTTGAGTTAATATCGTCGCCAGTGATCGTGGCGTCAGTGATTTCATTCGTGTCAATCGCCGTGCCGAGAGAAGCCGTGAGTGAGTTGCCTGACAAAGTCAGGCCAGTGCCGACAAACTCGTTGATAGTATCGCCGCCGATGGTGATGGCAGACATTGTCGTTGTCGCGTTGAACGTGTGAGCGCCAGACCAGGTGAAAGCTGTGGAAGTGGCGACCTGGACTGAATCAGCCAGAACGCTGATGCCAAAGCCGGCTCCGACATTGAGAACATCAGGTGTTCCTGTAGTCAGAGTCAAACCAGTGCCAGCAATGTTTGTGTTGATGTCATCGCCAGTAATGGTTCCGTCAGTGATTTCACCAGTTTCAATAGTTATGCCAAGAGAAGCAGTTAGAGAGTTGCCAGACAAAGTCAAGCCAGTTCCGACAAACTCGTTGATGGTGTCGCCGCCGATAGTGATGGCTGGTAAAGTTGTTGTCGCATTAAAAATCCAGACGCCGCTGATAGTTTCTGCTTGCGAAGCGCGAGTAATCGTTGAGCTGGCATAATCAATTGCGATATTCGCTTCGCCTGAACCTTCAAGTGTGACCGCAAAGTCATTGCCCCAAAAATCAATCACCGTTGAGGTCGCGACAATCGTCACGTCATTTTCCTGGACAATAATACTGCCTCCTCCAGCTCCGCCGTCATCAGTGCCGCAGATAAGATTTCCGGAATCATTAGTTTCAAGAGCCGTGCATGAAATGAACCCGCTGTAAGTAATCACGCCGGAAGCGCCTTTTGTAAAAACCAAAGTTGTTGTCGCGGCGCTGTTGCCGATGGTAATGGTTTTGGAATTGGCAGTGGTGCCGAAATTCAAAGCGCCGTTAGCGCCCGAATCAATCGTCACCGCACCGCCGAAAAGAAGGTTACCGGAAGACAGCACCGGAATCTGGCTGCCGGTCGGAGACTGTGACGGGCTGAATCCGCCAAGCGTGCCGGCATTAATCGCATAGCCGGAAGAAACAATCCGTTGTCTGGGAGCAAGATTTTCAAAGCTCTCTGCTCCGTCGCCGGGAGCGCAGGTGTCGCCTACTTTTGTCGCTACCTCGGTATTAAGATATATCGCGTCGCTGTCCTGAAAATTATAATTCAGCAAATCGCCGCTTTGCGAAACGTCGCCGACCGCGGCGTTAAAAACACCGTTCTTGACATTGATTGTCATTGTTGACGGATCGCTGGTTGGCCACAACTTTGCGTCCGGAGAACCAACCGTGGCGTCGTCGTACAAAGAAAATTTAAAACAATAGTTCGTGCCCGAACTGCCGCCAAGCAAATCGCCGCTGGAGTTTAAAAGACGTCCCTGATAATTTAAAATTTCAGGCACGCCAGTGGCGGACTGGACGCTTTTCAGAAAAATAAAACCGGGAGAGATAAAAATCAGCAATAAGATTGCTAAAACCGCCAAAGCACTCGCCTTTTTTGGAAATATTTCCATTTCTATTTATTAGTATATCACAATCAACCCGGCGCAAATTGTGGATAAACTGAATTTCTGCGGTAAAAAACGGAAAAGCGCGGTTTAAAACGAAAAAACCTGAAAAAATGAATATTTTTCTGCAAAAAACAACAGAATAATCATTGTAAACGCCGCAGTTTAACCGCGATTGCTAAAAAACACGATTGCTGGTTGAAATCCCCGGCTTTTTGCGCGCTTTCAAAACTCCGCCAGCTTGTCTTCCGATTAAAATCATTGTATCATCAGATATTCTTAAGAGGTCGCAATCATAATTCATTATTATAAATTTTTATGTCCCTACCCAAACCAGTTCTCATTGCTCTGATTGTCCTGATTGTCCTTTCTCTCGGCGCGGCAGGCTATTTCTTCTGGCAGTTTACCGAACTCAAGTCAAATCCCCAAAGATTCATCCAGGCGACAAGGTCTTGATCTTTTCCACTTCCCAGAAAGCGATTCTCTATGATCCGGTGAACGACATCATTGTCGAGGTTGCTCCGATAAATATCGGGCAACAATAATATAATCCGCTAAAGTTATTCAGCCTTAGCTTTAACGTGGTTTAACCGCCGCTGGTTTTAAGCCTGACTATGTTAAGTCCTGTCCGGGATCATTTTTTATTGACAAGAACAATCGCGTAATAATCTATCGAATCAATCGCGATTGCACCAAGCTGTTTTTCCGGACCAGCGGAAACCAGGCTGATTTTGTAATCATCGGTTTCAAAAAAAGAAGTTGCCTGATCATTCGGGTCAAGGCTCAAAATAATTTCCTGGGGCAGCTGCCTGGAAAAATCAAGATTGAATTTCGCCGAAACTTTGCCGGCTTGAATGCAGTAAGCGCCGAGCGGGCATCTTGAATCTTCAGTGATTTGTTTAAATGTCAACGCCAGCTCGCCCGTGGAAAGAATCGCGGTTTGGTTTGTGAATAATTTTTTCGGCTGGTTCAGTTCAAGACTGAAAACGCTTTTATCTTTTTGCGCCCAGAGCAGCTGGTAAACCGGCTCAAACCCAGTGACCGGAAAACTCATAAACAAAAACTCGCCGCGGAAATCTTTAGCTTCGGCTTTGGCGAAAATTTCCTGAACCAGAATCGGGGACGTCGGCAAATCAAAACTCCAGTTTTGGACGTTATCTTTGGTTTGAACTAATTTTGCTTCGCCCCAGAATCTTTCAAGATTATTTGTTTTCGCGAAAATCTCTACTTTCGCCAGATTTTTTCCGGTTAATAAAAGGCTTTTTTTGTCAGATTTAACGAAAAAACTGTTGAGCTCGGGCTTTTGTGCCGGCGACGGCTGAACCAACGGCAGTTTTTTTGTTCCGGAAGAGCTGCGCCTGAACGGACAGCTGTTCAAGATTGCCGCCTGAACCGAACCGAAGCATCCGGAAAAACCGCCCTTGTCGGAAAATTGAAAAAAAACAAAACCCGCTGTCAGTAAAACAACTGAAAAAATAAAGGCCAAAATCAGCTTTGTTGATTTATTCATACTTAACTCAAGTTTAAAACGTTTCTTGAGCTATTTCAATTACTTCAACGCAACCAAAATCGCGCCCGGAAAAGAACCGACAAGATTATCACAAAAACCAGGCTCAGGCGGTCAACCGCGGAAACTTTTGACGCCAGCCCGGTTTTCAAAGCCAAAAAATAAAACAGCCAGGAAATCGCGCCGGCCAAACCCGACAAAAGAATCAAGACTCCATCTTTGCCGGCAAGCATACCAAAAGAAAAGTTATTCAGTTTTCCGGACAAAAAACCAAAGCCAAGCAAAAACAAAGCCATGACGACCGCCCTGACAATCGCCACCAGATTTGAATCCACTGATTTCAAGCCGAGTTTGGCGAAAATCGCCACCAAGGCCGCAAATCCGGCGGACAAGATTGAAAAGACAAGCCAATTCATAAGTTAGAAAATAGAAAGTAGTAAATAGAAAAGATGTGAAACCTATGAAGATTTTAGAATTTTTTAATCATATCTTCAACTTTTCCGCCAGAAGCCGGCAGGTCATTTTAGATTCTATTTTCTGTCCGGTCAAACGCTCCCAAAATAAACAAAGACCAGACCATCAAAGACACGCTTGCCGCCATCACCCAAAACCGGTACTGGACCAAAACACCCAAAAACCCAACCGGCAAAAGCAGAGCTAAAAAAGACAGGCACTGCGGGCAGAGCGGTAAAACTGTCGCCAAAAAAGCCCCTAAACCGCCGAAAAATCCGGTTTTGATTTTTTGCCTGCTGGAACAGATTTTTCTGTCATTCCGCCACGAAAACAAAGAAAAGTTCAGGCCGAAAATAACGCAAAGGGCAATGAAAAAAATCCAGTCAGCCGTTTTTAACAAAGAAAACCAGAAAAAGAAGTTGTTGACCCCCTGCTGGGAAACCTGGACAACCGGGTAAAAAACCGCCATCGCCAGCGTAAACACCAAAAACAGGAAAAAATACTTTTTCTGTGCCAAAACCCGGTAAATTAAAGTTTCTTTTATCTTCAAAGCTTTTTATCTATTTTTTCAGGTTTTCCAAAACCTTTTGCCAGTTAACCACCTGCCAGATATTTTCCAGGTATTCTTGGCGCCGGTTCTGGTATTTCAGGTAATAAGCGTGCTCCCAAAGGTCAACCCCGAAAATCGGGGTTAAACCCTGAGAAAGCGGCGAATCTTGATTTAGCAAAGAGTGAATCAAAAGCTTTTTGTCTTTGTTTTTTGAAAGCCAGGCCCAACCAGAACCAAAATGGCTTAATCCGACTTTTAAAAACTCTTGTTTGAAATCTTCAAAATTGCCGAACCCAGCCTCAATCGCGGTTTTCAGCTCTGGCAAAGAATCAACTGGTTTCGTATCTTTCAAAGGACACGAGACTTCCCAGAAAAAAGAATGGTTAAAATGGCCGCCGCCATGGTTCCTGACCGCAGTTCTGATATCTTCCGGAATGCTTTCCAAATTCTTTAACAATTCTTCAACCGGTTTTTCAAAAAGTTCCGAATGTTTTTCCAAAGCCGCGTTCAGCTTGTCAACGTAAGCCTGATGATGTTTGGAATAATGAATCTCCATTGTCCGGGCGTCAATAAAAGGTTCCAGGGCGTCATAAGCAAAATTAAGTTTTGGTAGCTGGTACGACACTTTATTTTTTTGAGTCAATTATTTTTTTCAGCTCGTCAAACAGGCTCTGAATCGCCTGATTAAGTTTTGCATCATCCCGGAAGTCTTTTTCGGTTTTTTCTTTCATCTCCATAAAATGAACCGACGGGTAAATCGGCGTCATCTTCAAAGCGACGCCAACCAGCCGCAGCTGCTCCGCCATCCGCAAACCGCCGGAAAACTGGCTGGAAACGCCGACAATCCCCAGTGGTTTGTAGTGATACTCCGGGTAAAGCTGGTCAAGCAAAAGCTTCAGCTCTCCGGGATAGCCGTGATTGTATTCCGGCGCCACGACAATCAAGCCTTGAGCTTTTTGCATGGTTTCCTGCCAGGCTTTGTTTTTTTCTTCGCTCAAAGACTCGGTGGTGATTGCCCGTGAAACAAACTCACCGGTTTTAATCAAAACGGTTTCAATGCCGGCTTCCTGGACTTTTTTAAAAATATAATCAGCGGCGATTAAAGACTGGTTATCTTTTCTTGACGTGCCAAGAACAATCGGGATAAACATGGTTGTTTGTTTCAATGATTAATCTTACCGAAAAAACCGTTAAATAAAAAGCAGCCCGAAAACCGCCAGAGAAAAAATTATCCGGTACCAGCCAAAAGCCTGGAAATTATTTTTTTCCAAAAACTTCAAAAACAGCTTGACCGACAAAACCGCGCTCAAAAAAGAAACAAAAAATCCCAAAGCCAGGTTCTGCCAGTTTGAAAAATCCATTGAAGAATAATTTTTGAAAAGGTCGTAACCGGAAGCAAAAAACATTGTCGGCAAAGCCAAAAGAAACGAAAACTCCACGGCGTTCTTTTTTGACAACCCCTGGGCCAGGCCGCCAAAAATCGTTGCCAAAGACCGTGAGACTCCCGGAATCATGGCCAAAGACTGCCACAAGCCAATGACAAAAGATTTTTTTTCGTCGAGCGATTCACTTGTGGTGAGCGAAGTCGAACCATCTTTTTCTTTTCCGCCAGAGACGGACCCGCCCCTGGCAGGGAAAAACTCTTCAAAAACTATCAAAACTATTCCGCCGAAAAACAGCGCCAGCAAAGCCAGATCAATTCTTTCAAGCAAAGACCGGAACAGCGGATAAAAAACAAATCCCAGAACCGCGGCCGGCAAAAAACCAAAAAAAAGATTCTTAATCAGTTTAAAGTCAAAGATTTTTTTAAAATACAGAAACAAAACCGCAAAAATCGCGCCGAGTTGAATGACAATCTCAAACGTTTTCAAAAAATCAGAATCAGGAACGCCGAGTAGCTTTGACGCAATCATCAAATGCGCGGTTGAAGAAACCGGCAAAAACTCCGTCAAACCTTCAATGATTCCCAAAATAATCGCCTGAAAAAAGTCCATTAATGTATTTTAAACCATTAGGAAAGCTCCTGCGCGTGATAATTA
>Ga0076099_116_pt1 | contig 10671 bp, 10 predicted proteins | sample RifGroC1_FD_68128 | JGI IMG/M metagenome (GOLD analysis project Ga0076099, IMG submission 68128) | Parcubacteria bacterium GW2011_GWC1_45_9 | reverse complement strand
GCGACAATCTTGCCGGAGTTTCCAGCCCGGTCAAATCAGCTTATTTTTCGGTTTCCGGCACTTACACTGGCAACGGCTCCTTAAATTTGACTCTTAACGGCGGCAACTCCCAGACCTATACCTTGCCGTCAGTTTCTTCAGCAACTTATTTCGAACTGCTTTACAAAGATAGTTCAGGCATTATTAATCCAACTTCAGCTGGTTCTTACACCTACAGTTTTGGCATAGTTCCTTCCGGGGTGACGATTTACGGGATGGGGGTTCAACTTCATATATCGCATCGTTACGTGCCGCCGGCTTGCGGGGGACTGCCGGCGACCGGCGAACTGACCTCCGTGGTTTTTGACACGACTAACTCGGATTCAATCAAGCCGAACTACAACTCTTTTATGTGGAAAGGCAGTCTGAACGCCGGCAACGGCCGGGTCAGATTCCAGCTGGCAACCTCAAACAGCCCATCCGGCCCGTGGAACTTTTACGGCAGCTCTGATAACGGCGTGACCTGTTCTTCCGGAGCCTGGTATGATGCCGGCGCTCCGTCAACGCCGGTGGAAGTTTATTGCGCCGGCCAGTATCACAACAACCAGCGTTATTTCAAATATAAAGTTCAGCTTTGTTCAAATACTGACTGCATTGCTTCGGGGACCATCAGTCCGCAGGTCAATGATATTGTTGTTAACTGGAGCCCTTGATATGAAATTACAGAAAGGCTTTTCTTTGCTTGAGATTTTAATTTATGTCGCGATTATCTCGGTCATCACCCTGACGATTGGCACGGTTTTTGTTTCTTTAAACCGGGGACAGAGCAAAGTTGACGTGAAAAACGAAGTCAACAGCAACGTTCTTTTTTCTTTGGAAAAACTCAAACAGGATTTTTTGTCGGCGACGGCGGTGACGGTGCCGGCCTCGGCCGGCGCCACTTCAACGACATTGGGTCTGACAATCTCCAGCTCAACCACGACTTACTGTGTCATTACCGGCAGATTGCGTCGGGCAACCTCGGGCGCGGCCTGCGACGCGAGTGCTCAAGCTGTCACTTCCGACAAAGTGATTGTTGATTCTTTGAACTTTATCCGTCTGGAAAACACCAACACCGTGCTTTCCAAAACCGTTGTCAGCGTCCAGACAACCATCACCGCCAGCTTTAACAGCGTCAGCCCCGACCAGCAGTACACCGAAACAAAACAAACCACGTCTTCTTTGCGTTAAACTTATGCGATTATTTAAACTCAAATCCGGCCTGGCAACGATTCCGACGATTCTGGTTTTAAGCTTTATCATCATCGCCTTAGCAACGGGCCTGGCGGCTTTGACTTTCACCGAAGTTTCGACAATCATGACCCAGCAGCTTTCAAACAAAGCCGTGCTTTACGCGGAAACCGGCGCCCGCGACGCTCTAGTCAGGATTGCCCGAAACAAAAACTACACCTGCGCAACAACAGATTGTTATTCTTTGAACATGGTCGTCAATGGCTGTACCACGGACGAAGGCTGTGCTAAAATCAGCGTTTCTGCCGGCGTCGGCACGTCCGGCGACCCGAAAATTATCACTGCCAAAGGCATTGCCAAAACCAATGTCAGAAAAATTGAAGTTAGGGTTGTTTTTGACGCTTCGGAAAACGGCGAGATTGTCTCAACCATCTGGAGCGAACTGAGCGACTAAAATTTTAAATAAAAATCTCCAAATTTATACACTGTGGACCTGCGGGGAGTCGCACCCCGGACTCTTCCATGCCATGGAAGTGTGTTACTGCTATACCACAGGCCCTGATTCAAAAAACGGGTTGTTTCCGATTTTATCATCAAAAGCCTTTTATCTCAATGATTTTTTGCTAAAATAGGTCAGTCTGCCCCTGTAGTTTAATGGACAGAATAGGAGTTTCCTAAACTCTTGATCCAGGTTCGATTCCTGGCAGGGGTACTAAGTCGTCTGCCGGAAAGATTGGTGGGGTGCCAGACCGCCGCCTTCGGCGGGGCTCCGCTCAAAGCGGTAGGTGGTTGAGTTAATTGGAAGAGTGGCTGAGTGGTTGAAAGCGCGGCTCTCGAAAAGCCGTAAGGGAGAAATCCCTTCGTGGGTTCAAATCCCACCTCTTCCGCCTCTGTGATTATTGGGTTGGCGAGTTCGCCTGCCGGCAGGCAGGCGAACTCGCCAACACCGCTAATCTTTGTTCAGGCAGGCCTGCGCCTGGCTGGACAAAGCTTTGTTGTCTGCCTCTTTTCGGATGTTAGAAGTATCAAAGTCATAAACGCAAAAACGCGGCTAAACTTAGCCGCGTTTTTAAGTGCGTGTTTCAATAGATGATGCCCTTGGCCCGGAGAATCGGGGTCTTCGGGAACTTTCTTTTGACGTTCAAGATGAAAGTCTCTTTGTTTTTCGTGTTTTCTTCGCTTTCCGGCGTCAGAGTTTCATATTCAGTCGCTTCGAGATTTGACGGCCGGGTTTTGCTTTTTTCCCCTTGTTTGAGAAAAAGTGCCAGAGATTTTCCCGGCACAATCACACAAGGGAAGCCGGAAAAACCCAAAACCCAATACCAGCCCAAGGGTTTGACCTTAATACGGACATTCATCAAAACCTCCTTTCTTTACCTATGTTTAACTGGTTTTTTCAAAAAAAGCAAACAAAAAATCGCGTTTCTCCAGAGCGCGATTTTTTTTTATGTTCTTTTGATTTTTTTCGCTTTTTGTTTTTCCCGCGTGGCGGTGCGGGCTTTGTTCAAAAGATTGTCAATGATTCTTTCTTCCCAGGGCAGGTTTTCCAAAAGCTCGGCTGCCAAAACATCAATCGCGACAAAGCGGTGGTGTTTCGGATTTCTTATTTCTCCGTTGATGACTGGATAACAAGAAATCGTTTTGCTGTTCTTGACTCTGAGAAACGACAACTCTCTTTTTTTCCGCCTGACTCTGACCAGAAGCGCGTTCTGATTGACGTGTTTCAGCAGAATGTGCCGGCGCGAAGAAAAAAGAGATTTTGGAATAATGGCGCGGCCGCGGGAAAATGAGACAAACTCAACCAGCTCGCACCTTTGAAACACCTGGGTTTGTTCAAGTGTTTCAAGTCGGATTTCATGAAGCGCTAGCGCCTGCCAGATTTCCATCAAAGCCTCCTTTCAAAAGATTTGACTAATTAAAGCACAGGTTATTTTCAAAGGCAACAAAAAATCCGGGTGAAAAGGTGTTTTTGACTTTGGGATTAATTCGTGGTATAATATAAGGATACGTATGAAAAATCTGCAAAAAAATTTGCTTGTTTTTATTTTCGTTTTAACCTTTATTTTGTCGGGAGCTTTGGCTGCTTTTGCTTATTCTTACAACCACAACTCCGGCAGTTTTTCGAGTTTTCCGAAATCCGGGGCTTTGCGGCTGTATTTTTCCGGGCCGGCAAACGTTAAAATTACGCTTTCGCACGGCACGAGCACCAGTATCCTGACAACCCAAGGCGGCCGGCAGTTTTTTGACACCGGCATCTATGTTTTCAAAAACTCAAGCCTGAACTATTTAGTTCAAGATTCTGACGGCCAAGCAGTCGGCTGGATTCCAATGTCGTCTTCAAAAAAATGCGGCTCGGGTTTAATCGGCGGCAACAACGAAAGGTTTGCCATTGTTGACGTTTCCTCAATTTACAACTGGGTCAAAAGCTTTGGCGAACCAGTCGCGTCATCGCAGTGCTGGGGCGACTCGCCGGAATGGGCAGGGGATCTGGATTTCAATGATTACTTTATGTTTTATTCTTACACGCCGGTGCCGCCGACCGTGGACATCAAGGTCAATAACTCTGACAGCCAGATTTTTCTGTCAAGCCCGGCAAGCTACGCGCTTTCCTGGACAAGCGCGAATGCGGATACCTGCTCTGCTTACAGTTCCTGGACCGGCACAAAATCGCCAAATGGCAGAAAGTCTTATTCTTCGGTTTTGTCCGGCAGCTATACTTATTCAATTACTTGTTCAAACGAAGTTGGTTCGGCGACTGATTCGGTTTCCGTGAGCATCGGCCAGGTGTTTCTGTCTTTGGCCAAGCAGGCGCGCGACCCCTTGAGCCTTGACTGGTCTTTCCAGGAAAACATTTATACTAATCCGGCAAAAGAGATTGAGTTTTCTCTTTCAGTTTCAAACCCAAGCGGGTTTGAAGCAAAAAACGTAAAAATAAAAGACCCGATGCCAAGGGGTTTGAAATATATTTCCGGTTCGGCGAGTGTTGACGGTTTTTCCGTGCCTGATTCAATTATCAGCTCGGGCTATAATCTCGGCACTCTTTTCTCCGGCCAGACAAAAGTGGTCAAGTTCAGAGCCAGGCTCCAGGACAACAGTTATTTTTCCCAGTCCTTGACCCAGCTTGTAAACACCGCTTCAGTCAGAGCAGACAACGCTTCCCAGGTTCAGGACACCGCCATTGTTTACGCGGTCAAGCAAGGCCAGGTTTTGGGTGCCGCCACCGTGGATACTGGCGCTGACTCAACCACCCTGGCAATTCTTTTCACCGGACTTTCCGGCGCCTTGTCTCTTTCAGGCTTCCAGATTTCAAGACGGATTTACTGGAAAAAGAGGATAAAGGAAGCTCGGGCGAGCGGAGAATAAATTTTTACCAAATAAAGGTTTTTCTGAAATATGTCTTATCTAACGATCGTTAGATAAGACATATTTTTATGGACAATCACAGAATTTTTTGGTTAACATTGACCGAAGAACGCTTTTGTGTTAAGATAAAAGAAAGAAAGGAGGTGGCCAGATGAAAAAAATTTATTTGGCTGCGTTTGTTTTAATTGTTTTGACTGTGGTTTTGGCTGCCTGCGCGAATAATCAAACGCCAGCAGTCCAGGCCCAGCTCGCGCCGGGAAATCCTGATTATGACCGGATTTACCAGCTTGGGCTTTCAGCCGGCCAGGCTATGGCGCCAACTCCGATTCCAGCTTTGTGCCCAGCAGTTGATATCGTGGCTTGCCAGTCATATGTCAGCCAGGCATTGAGCCAGGTTGTTTATGACAAAACAACCTGCGCCCAGGTTCTGGACGAAAGTCTGGCTGCTTGGAGCAGCGGGTTGGTCAGTGTTTGTTCCGGCGCCGGCTACGCGCCAATGAACCACGACACGGCGATGGCGTTTGTCCAGGCAGAGGGGTATCAATGTTATATTCCACAGACGGTAACGCCCAGACCGCCGAAAAAAGATCCGGAATGTTCTGGAAACTGTGAGCCGGTTGAGCCGCCGTGCGAAGACTGTACAATAATCACCAATCCGGGCGATTAAAACAAACGAAAGCGAGCCGGAAAGCTCGCTTCTCGCCCAGAAAAAACTTTTCCATTAAACAAAAAAGCTTTTTCTGTCCGGGAAAAATTTATTTTATGAAAAAATCAAATCTTTTTTTAATCAGTTTATTTGCCGCAGCTTTGTTTCTGGGAAGCTTTGGTTTGGCCCAGGCTGCGGTCTGCGTTAACTGCGAATCAATTGACAAGCCGACTCTGCAGATGAAAAACCGCACCCAAAACATCAATGCCTGGGTGACCGGCAGTTTGAGCGCCAGCCATAACGATAACCTTGGTTTTTTGGTTTATTATCGCAACTCCGGCGCCACTGCCGGGTTGAACGGTAAAGTCAGAGTCGTGTTTCCGAAAAACTCGCAAAGCTCACCCTTGTCAGTCAGGGGAGAAGTTGACTGGGACGGCGGCGGGCCGAAAACCGGGTATGGCTCAGTGATTTTTTCCGGCAGCCAAGCGGCGAAACTGGTTTTTGAGTCGCAGGCCAGGTTTTACAAAAACAGCGCCACCAACTACACCCTGGTGCCAGTAACCGTGCTTGAGTCTGGCAACGAAAGAATCGTTGAGATTGACGTTGGCACGCTTGACGCGCTTTGCGAAGACCAGTCCCAAGTTTATTTTTTCGCCAACCTGATTCAAGACCAGCAAATCAATCTGCCGACCGTTGACATTAAAGCCAACGGTTCAGACGGGCCGGTTTCTTTATCGGCTTTGGCAAACTACACCTTAACCTGGACAAGCGCGAACGCGACGAGCTGTTCAGCTTCAAACTCCTGGTCAGGTTCAAAATCAACTTACGGCTCAGAAGCTTATTCAAGCATGAGCAACGGCAGTTATACTTATTCAATCAGTTGTTCAAACGCAAACGGCTCGGCGTCAGACTCAGTCATAGTCAATGTCAGCCAGAGCAATCTTTATCCGACAGTTGATTTGAAGGTCAATGGTTCTGACAGTTCAATCAGTTTAAACTCTCCGGCTTATTACACTTTGTCCTGGACAAGCGCGAACGCTCAAACTTGCTATGCTTCAAATTACTGGTCCGGCTCAAAAAATCTTTCCGGCTCCGAGTCGCAGTCAAACATCGGCAACGGCACTTATACATACTCAATCAGCTGTTCAAACTCTTACGGCTCGGCTTCTGACTCAGTGATTGTTTATGTCGGCTCAACCAATTATCAAAGTTCACTTTCTTTGTCAAAGCTCGCCCGCGACCCGAACATCACTGTTTCAAACGTTTATTATGAAACTCTTTATCTGATTCCCGGGAGAGAAGCCGAGTTTTCTTTGACGATTGCCAATGGCTACAGCTATCAGGCAATCAATGTTTTTTTGCAGGAGTTTTTACCTTCGGGGTTAATTTATGTTTCCGGCTCAACCATGGTTGACGGCATTGTCTCAAGCGACAGCCTGACAACTTCCGGACTTTATCTCGGCACTCTTTTCTCCGGCCAGACAAAAGTGGTCAAGTTCAGAGCCAGGCTTCAGGACAATAGTTATTTTTCCCAGTCTTTGACCCAGCTGACAAATACCGCTTCAGTCAGAGCTGACAATGCTTCCCAGGTTCAGGACACCGCGATTGTTTATGCGGTCAAGCAAGGCCAGGTTTTGGGTGCCGCCACCGTGGACACTGGCGCTGACTCAACCACTCTGGCAGTTATCCTGACCGGCCTTTCCAGCGCCTTGTCTCTTTCAGGCTTCCAGATTTCAAGACGGATTTACTGGAAAAAGAGGATAAGGGAAGCCAGAATCAGCTGATAACTGTTTACATTTATAACTGATGATATAATCAGTTATTAGTTTTTAAGTTTCTTTATGATTGAGTTTTTTTCCGGCTTGGTCGCGGTTTTAATGTGGCTGCCGTTCAGTTTTTTGGCTTTGGTTCAGGGTGTTTACCTGAATGTTTTTGACCGCGACGTTTACTTGGCACAGGTGAGCGAGCCGGGAATTGTTTTTTCTTTCAAGCAGGCAGAGCTTCTCGGACTAAACCCCAGAGAAGTTTTTTTGAACCTGCTTGACGAACTCAAACCAGGCTACCTTCGGGTGATTGCTTACTGGGACAGGATTGAGTCGGAAAAAGACCGCTATAATTTTTCCGAGCTTGATTTTCAGCTCATTGAAGCTGAGAAAAGAAAGATTAAAACCACTTTGGTTGTCGGCGAAAAAGTGCCGCGCTGGCCCGAGTGCCATTATCCAAACTGGTTTTCAGGGCTTGATTCGCAAGCAGAAAAGCAGAAACAAACAACCGAGTATCTTGAGCTTTTAATCAACCGCTATGAAAATACTCTCGGCCTGGAACTTTGGCAGCTGGAAAACGAGCCATTCCTTGATTTTGGCGAATGCCCAAAGGTTGACACGGATTTTTTCAAACAAAAACTCAGCCTTTTGAAAGGTTTGAGCAGCAAACCAGTCATGGTGACGGCTTCCGGCGAGCTTGATTCCTGGCTGCGGGCTTTTGTTTACGGCGACCAGATTGGTTTTTCAATTTACCGCCGGTTTTTCGTTTCTTTACCGAAGTTCAGGTTTGGGCTTGACTATCCTTTGCCGCCGCGTTTTTACAAGATTAAATCAGAGTTTTTCCGGATTTTTTTCAAAAAACCGGTGATGGTCACAGAGTTCCAGCTTGAGCCCTGGCTGCAAAAAACCCTTAAAGACGCGAGTCTTGAAGATCAGTTCAAAGAGCTGAGTTTTGAAAAATTTGGACGGCAGGTTGATTACGCCCAAAAAACCGGCATTAAAAGGATTTATTTTTGGGGAAGCGAATGGTGGTGGTATTTGAAGCAAAATAACCATCCCGAATTTTTGGACTATGTCAGAAAAAATATTTTCTTACTTTAAAAGAATTTCTTCCCGGACGCTCAACCGGCTGGTTTTTCTTGGGCTGGCTTTGGTCGGTATCGTGATTTTCCTGTTCCTTTTTTGGTACGCCGACCTTGATAAAGTTTTTTCCATCGTCAAATCCTTGCCAGTTTTAGGATTTTTGGCAATCTTGAGTTTCATTTTCGTGATTTTCGGCATTGCCGCCTGGCGTTGGCAGATTATTCTTCGGGGGTATGGTTATGAGCAAAACTTTTTCAAGCTTTTGAGTTTGGTTTTTCGGTCGGCAATGATTTCTTTGATTTTCCCGTCGTTTGAGATTTCCGGAGAAACTTTTAAAGCTTTCCGGCTTAAACAACGGGAAGTTTCCACGCCGGCGTCGTTCGCGTCCGTGTTTTTTGATTATTTCATGGTTCTTTTGACCAATATCTTTTTCGGCATCTGTCTTTTGTTTTTTGTGATTTTTAACGGCTTTCGCCAAAACTCTCTGGCGTTTCCGGTTTTGGGTTTGGTTCTGGCGGGCGCGTCTTTGTTTTTCATTTTCAACAAGTTTTTCAAAAGAGGCTGGTTTTCCCAGCTGATTATTCAGTCAAGCCCGGTGGTTTATTACGCCGACGAAAAAACTCTTGAAGACATCAAGCTTTTTGATTTCGGCATTTCTTTTTTCCTTAAAGAGTCGAAAAAATATCTGTTTCAGGGATTTTTGGTTTCTTTTGTCGGTTTTCTTTGGGAGCTGGCGCAGGTTTTTTTCGTACTTTTGTTTTTGGGCGTCCGGCCGGATTTTTTGACGGTCGTCATTTATTATTTGGCCATCAATTTCTTCAACAGCGTGCCGGTTTTCGGCGGTGTTGGTTTTGGCGAAGCCGGCGCGTTTTTGGCCGGCGCGTCTTTGGGCATACCTGATTCAACCAGCTTGTCGCTGGTTTTGCTTCTGCGTTTGAAGCAGCTGGAAATAATCGCCATCGGCGGTTGGCTTTTCATTCAGGACGGTATTTTCAACTCGCGCCAAAAAGTTATCGGGAAAAGTTAAAAAACAGAAACTTGAAGGTTTTAATCAGGATAACCAGGTCCAGAGCCAGCGACCGGTGTTTTAAGTAATAAAGGTCGTATTCCAGCTTGTTTTCCGCGTCTTTGATTGAGGCGCCATAAGGGTAATTAATCTGGGCCCAGCCAGTCAAACCGGGCTTGATTAAATGCCTCAAGGAATAAAGAGGAATCTCTTCTTCAAGTTTTTTGACAAACTCCGGCCGTTCCGGTCTTGGGCCGACAAAAAACATCTCGCCTTTGAAAATGTTTATCAGCTGCGGCAGTTCATCAAGATGGTTTTGACGGATGATTTTTCCCAAAGGCGTGATTCTCGGGTCGTTCGGTTCTGACCATTTTGGCCCGTCTTTTTCCGCATCAAAGACCATGGTTCTGAATTTGTAAGCTTCAAAGCTTGAACCGTTCAGCCCGACCCGGCGCTGTTTGAAAAAAATCGGCCCGGGCGAAAACAGTTTCATCAAAACAAAGATTAAAAGCCAAACCGGCAGACCGACAATCATCAAAAACAAAGCCGTCAGCCTTTGGCTGGGGTTCTTGAAACTTTTTTCTTCGATTTGGTTGAGCAGGCTCAAGTCAAACTCTTCAAGATAGATTTTTTTCAGGCGTTTTTCAAAAAAGGTTTCCGGTTTGAAGATCTCAATTTTCAAGGCGGCGGCTTTTTTGTAAAATTTTTGTCCCAGGGACAAGCCGCTTTTCGGAGGCAGGTCAAGAACAATGATTTTGATTTTTTCTTCTTTGACGGTTTTTTCGAAAAGAGACAGGTCTTTGGCAAACTCTTCTTCCAGCTCCAATATTTCAAAACCGAAGTTTTTTGATTCCTGCCCCAGTTTTTCGGAAAACCTGCCGCCGGGATTTTTTACGAGCACCATGATTTTTTCCGACAGTTTTTTGATGATTAAGCCTTCAAGAATCATTCTGGAAGCGATGAACAAAGCGCTGAAAAAACCGAAAAACAAAATCAAGCTGCCGCGCGGCGTGACGTTCGGATAAAATCTTGAGAAAAAATAAAAGAAAACCACGGAAGCGAAAAAGAAAATCACCAAAGCCGTCAAGCCCGGAAAAAGCCAGTCGGTTTTTCTTTCTTCGTAAAGCCCCATGGAAAAGAAAATCAAAAGGCCGAGACAAAAGACCAGGGCAAAAGCAAAAACCTGCCAGGCCAGAGAAAACTCGTGCCACTGGATAAGGTAAACCAGAAAAAAGCTCAGCCAGAAGCACAGGCTGTCGCTCAAAAGGTTAACGAGTTTTTTGAACATTTTCTTCAGTATATAGTATCAGGTTTTTGCGAAAATCCTTGTCTATTTTTCAGAAACAAAAATCGCTTTTTCTATTTTAGCAATTCGTTTTAATTTTTGTTTTAAAGCAACAAAGAAATCTCTCGCAACACTTCTTACAACCGGACCATAGGGTATATAAAGGTAACTTTTTCCGAAAAGAAGCGGATATTTAATCAGTTGAAAATAAGCCACAATTTCACCATCGCTATAAACCAAGAACCTTTTCACAGCCCTCCCCAATTCTTTTTGCCAATCTCCATAGAAACTTGCTTGTGTAAACGGAACATTGTCG
>Ga0076099_123_pt1 | contig 11424 bp, 8 predicted proteins | sample RifGroC1_FD_68128 | JGI IMG/M metagenome (GOLD analysis project Ga0076099, IMG submission 68128) | Parcubacteria bacterium GW2011_GWC1_45_9 | reverse complement strand
TGCCGCTCTCAATATTTTTTTTCGGCGCGAGCGATTTTCTAAAAGTCATGGGCTTTTTGGGCGCTTTGCTAGTGGCGCTTGATTCAGTGCTTTTGGCAAAGGTTTACGCGGCGCTGAAAATCAGAAACCCGGGCTATCAGTTCCAGATTGTCCGCGCGCCGAAAGCCTTGGTGGTGTTTGCGGTCGCAGTCATGGTTCTTGGCGGGGCTTTCAGTCTTTATTTCAACTTTTAAAATGGTTTCCGCGATTATTCCTTGTTTTAACGACGGCAAATACATCAAGCCAGTGGTTGACGCGGTCCGTTTGTCAAAACGCTGTCAGGAGATTATTATTGTTGACGACGGTTCAAAATTTGAGACTGAAGAGGTTTTGAAAAACATTAAAGGCGCGAAACTGGTCAGACATCAAAAAAATCAGGGCAAAGCCAGGGCTATGCTTTCGGGCTTGAAAGCGGCGAAAAACGAAGCCATTGTTTTTATTGACGCCGATCTGGTAAACTTTAAAACCGAACATTTTGACCGTTTGGCTGAAGCGATTGAGTCGCAGAAATTTGACATGGTTATCGGCGCCAGGGGAAAAGAAGTTTACCTGACGTCTTTAATCGGTTTTTCCCACGCTTACACTGGTGAACGGGGGTTTAAGTCAAAAACCGAGCTGATTAATTCCGGGGTTTTTGAAGCCAGCGGTTATTTGATTGAGCCGGCGATGAACAAGCATTATTTTCATCATAAAAAAACCAGCGCGGTTTTCATGCCCGGCGTCAGCCAGAGAATTAAAGTCGTCAAAAGAGGATTTTCCGGACTTTACGGGGATACGAAAATGGTCGGTCAGTACGTCGTTTATCTCGGGCCGGAAGAGTTTTTGTTCCAGATTAACTTTGCCAGAAAACTGGTCGAGCTGGCGGAAAAATAAGGAGTAAAGTGAAACAAAAGCCTCCATAGTTAAATGGATATAATGCAAGCTTCCGGAGCTTGAGTTGGGAGTTCGATTCTTCCTGGGGGCACAAAAGGTGTAAATTCACACGTTTACTAAAAGGTAAGTGTGGAGGTAAAATACGTTAATAAATCCCGTTAGAAGTAGTCGTTATTTTTATATATGTTATTAGCAAATCAAGTGAAAATTTTATCTGGTTGTTTAATTAAACTGTTCCATCTGAACTTCTAACGGGATGAAGTTTTACGCCGACATTGAGATTCATTCAAAATACGCCCGGGCCGTCAGCCCGCAGATGGTTTTGGAAAACCTGGCTTTGTGGGGTGTTAAAAAGGGCCTGCAAGTTCTTGGCACCGGCGACTTCACTCACCCAACTTGGTTTTCCGAGATTAAAAACAAATTAGAGCCGGCAGAACCAGGTTTGTTCAAGCTGAAAAAAAAGTTCTGCGACACAAAACAGCCGTTTGACCAGGAAAAAACCAGGTTTGTTCTTTCCGGCGAGATCTCCTGCATTTACAGCAAAAACGGCCGCGTCAGAAGGGTCCATCATCTGGTTTACGCGCCGTCAATTCAAGACGTGGAAAAAATCAATGCCAAGCTTTCCTGGGTCGGCAAGCTGGCGTCTGACGGCCGACCGATTATCGGTATTGATTCAAAAGAGCTGTTCAAGATTTTATTGGAAACTGACAAAGACTGCGCTTTGATTCCGGCTCATGTCTGGACGCCGTGGTTCGGCGTCTTCGGTTCAAAATCCGGGTTTGATTCTTTGCGGGAATGTTTTGACGAGCTGGAACCGCAGATTTTTGCCATTGAAACCGGGTTGTCTTCAAGCCCGGAGATGAACTGGCGCATTCCGTTTTTGGATAACAAAGCGATTATTTCCAGTTCTGATTCGCATTCTTTGCCGCGAATCGGCCGGGAAGCGACAGTGTTTGACTGCGAGCTGTCTTATTTTGAGATGATGCAAGCTTTGAAAACCAGAGACAACCGGCTTTTTGGCACCGTGGAAATGTTTCCTGAAGAAGGCCGGTACCATTACGACGGCCACGCGGCGTGCAAAACCAGCTTGTCGCCGGAAGAAACGAAAAATAATAAAGGTCTTTGTCCGAAATGCGGCAAGCCCGTGACTGTCGGGGTCATGGCCAGAGTTGATGAACTGGCCGATAAATCAAGACCGCAGGGATTCAAGCCCTCATGGGCAAAATCATACTTGAGCACCGTGCCTTTTGACGAGATTATTGCCGATGCCTTAGGTGTCAGCAAAAACACCAAGGGCGTCTGGTTTCAGTACGAAGAAATCGTCAAAAGCGTTGCGCCGGAATTGTATGTTTTGCTTGAAATGAAAGAGTCTGATTTAAAACAAAATCTTTTGCCGCAGATTGCCGAAGCAGTCATTCGCATTCGCCAGGGTAAGGTTAGGCTTGAGCCGGGCTATGACGGCGAGTACGGCAAAATCAGCATTTTTGGTGATGGCGAACGCGAAAGTCTGACAACACAAAAGTCTCTTTTTTAACGCTCAGTGTTATAATTCTTTGATGTTTTCTTTTATTTTGAAGCAATTTTTCCACGAACTCATCTGTTTTTTTCGACGGTGGTATTTTGAGCGCTCAAACCAGTTCTGGTCTTTGGTGTTTTATTTTTTGGGAACGCTGGACAAAAACTTTGCGGTTTTAATCAATGCCCGGCTTTGGCTTCAGCCTTTGTATGGAGATTATTCGCCGGTTGGCCGGATTCTTGGTCCGATTTTGCGGAGTTTGAGAATTTTTTCCGGCGTCGCGGTTTATTCCCTGATTCTTTTGCTGGCATTTTTTCTTTGGCTTGGCTGGATTTTGGTTTTGCCCGCCGCGATTTTTTTGATTTTTAAACAACCTTAATTTATGTTTTTTGACAGGCAATATTTTTCTTTATCAAGGTTTGAGCGTTTTTTGGCGGACGTGGTTTTTTACTGCATTGGCGCGTTCCTTTTGATCTGCGGTTTGATTCTGGTTTCCGGACCCGGCTTGAACCTGAAGCTCGGCGGCGCTTTGATTTTGTTTTTCTTTGCCGACAGTTTTTGGCGGATTTTTTCCGGCGAGCATCGGATTGATTCAAGGGTGATAAAAAATCTGAAATCCGGCGTTTCCATCGAGCTTAACAAGTTTTTCAAACTTGAAAGTTTTCTGGTTTTAAAAACCGCTTTCAACCGCGCCGAAACCGCCAAAAAAATCAGCCCTGGATCCGGTTTATACCGACAATCTTAAAGAATCCTTGATTGATGAGCTTGAAAAAATCTACGAGCAATCTTTTAATCTGGCAATGGAGTTTAATGAAACCGTGGTCAGCCCGGAAAGCGTTTTCATTGCCGCGCTTTCGCAGAAAACTCAGGAAATGAAAGAGTTGATCTCCAAAACCGGACTGACAATCAGCGACCTGAAAAATTCGTTAATCGCGGAAAAGATCTCAAGAGAAATCGGCGCCCGTTTGCTTAAACGCCGGGCCTTAGCCTCGGGAAAAGTTGAAAAACCGACAAGAGTCAACCGTGCCTGGACCTCAAGGCCGACGCCATACCTGGATAATTTAAGCAATGACCTGACTGAGATTGCCAGAAAAGGCTGGATTGGGTTTTTAATCGGCCACCAGAATGAATACCAATCAATGACGAACATTCTTTCCCGGGAGCAGCGAAACAATGTTATTTTGGTCGGCGACGAAGAGATTGGCAAATCCGCCATGGTTGAGCACCTGGCGTTGAACATCATTAAAGACAATGTGCCAGACAAGCTGTTTGACAAAAGGCTGGTTGAGCTTGAGCTGACCAAAGTTACTTCCGGGGCCTCAACTTCGGGCGAGATCCAGGAAAGATTCAGAAAAATGATGCTTGAAGCGGTTGACGCCAAAAACATTGTTCTTTTCATCCGCGACATTCATAATCTGGCTTTGACTTCCGCTAAAAACGAGCTTGGCGGCTTTGAAGCTTTGGAGCCGATTTTGAACGCTTCCGTCATTCCGGTTGTCGGCACGACCTCGCCGAGGCTTTACCGCCAGATTATTGAACTGAACCCGAGGTTTAAAGATTTGTTTGAAACCGTGAAAGTTGAAGAATTGTCGCCGGAAGAAACCCTGAGGCTTTTGGTTTTTGAGAGCTTCATTCTGGAAAAAACCTGGAACATAGTTATTTCTTACCCGGCTTTGAAAAAAATTACGGAACTGGCGTTTCGTTATCTTCACTCAAGGCCTTTGCCGAGAGTCTCTTTGGATTTATTGCAGGAAGCTTTGGCCCAGGCTAAACAGCAAAACAAAAAAATCCTGACCCCGGAGATGGCGGTTGACCTGGTTTCCCGAAAAACCAGAATTCCGATCTCCAATGCCAAAGATTTTGAAGCTTCAACTTTATTGAATCTTGAAGCCAAGATTCATGAAAAATTAATCAATCAGGAAGAGGCCGTGAAGCTGGTGGCTTCGGCAATGAGGCAGTACCGGACCGGACTGGCGCGGGAAAAAGGCCCGATCTCCGCGTTTCTTTTTGTCGGCCCGACCGGCGTCGGCAAAACCGAACTGGCAAAAGTTTTGGCTGGGCTTTATTTCGGTTCAGAGGACAGCATGATTCGTTTTGATATGTCAGAGTATCAAACCGAAGAAAGCGTTTGGAGCTTTATTGGTTCGCCCGACGGCAAGATTGTCGGCAACTTGACGGAAAAAGCCAAACTCAATCCTTTTTCTTTGATTCTTTTTGATGAGTTTGAAAAAGCCAATCTTAAAATCCTTGAGCTGTTTTTGCCTTTGTTTGACGAAGGCAGTTTGACCGACAATCTTGGAGACAGGGTTGATTTCCGGAATACGATTATCATCTGTACTTCAAACGCCCAATCAAACTTCATTAAAAAAGAGATAGAAAAAGGACGGAGCGTGCCGGAGTTTCAGGATGAACTAAAGAACAAGCTGACCGAAGTTTTCAAGCCGGAGCTTTTGAACCGTTTTGACGGCGTCGTTGCGTTCCGGCAGTTGAGTCGCGAAGAAATAAAGAAAATCGCCAGCCTCAATTTGGAAAAACTCAAATCCCAGATTTTACAGACGCAAAAAATTAATCTGGAGTTTAGTGATGAAGTCGTTGAGCTTGTCGCTCGGCTTGGCTATGATCCGGTTTTCGGCGCCCGGCCTTTGCGTGGCGTGATTGCCAAAGAAATCAAAGACGCTTTGGCCAAAGAAATTCTTCAGGATAACTTTAAATCCGGGGACAGCGTCAAGGTTTTGACAGAGAACGAAAAAACTGTTTTTCAAAAACTTTCTTAAAAGAAAACTCAAAAACAGGCCTCCATTGACAACTGGAGTCAGCGGGTGTTTAATTATGCCGAGCCAAAAGAAAGGAGGTTTGGATGAAATACATACTTCTGGTTTTCCCGGTTTTGTGTTTGCTGACCATGATTTTTTTCGCCGGCGGGGTTGTTTATGAAACCATAACCTGTGAAAACAATCTGGCCTGCGAACTGTCCGCAACACCAACAGTCACGCCTTTTTTGCTTGAGCTGACACCGCAGCCAAAACTTATTTTTCCGACCCTGATTCCGGAAACAGGGTTTAGCCAGCTCGGCCCGGAAAACAAGGTTGACGCCAGCCCGATATTTTTCATCAGCCTGGCAATTGTTTTGATTGCCGTGCTTGATAAAATCAGGCAGCTTGCTCATCACGGATAAATCCCGCAAGAAAAACGCGGGATTTATTGTTTTGTGGTAAAATAAGCCAAGATTAAGCCAATGACAGTTGTTTCTTTTTCTCTGAAAACCGCTTCAAAGCAAAAATCGAGGTTTTTCAGCTTTGAGGTTGAAAAAAACCGGGATTTCACTGAAGTTCTTGACAAATTTCTGAAATCGCGTAGAATAAAGCTCAGCCTTATTGATTTTTTACACATAAAACTTTCCGAAGAAAGCAGTCTTTTGGACGCTTATATTATTGAAGCCTTGCTGAAAGCAAGGAAAATCGCGAGTTTTTTTGATAAACCCATCAAAGATTAATAATTAACCAAGATTATTCCAGCTGGGATTAACAAGTAAAGATTAAAGCTTTTTTGAGAAAACTCTTTTTGAAGAGAATTTTTGTTTTTCTTTGTCTGTAAGAATATGCTTGCCAAAACCAAAGTTTTTTCATCAATCCCCAAAGAAAGCCTGCCGCTGCCGAAACTTGACGAAAATCAGTTCCGGTCTTTTCGCTGGTTCATTGAAGAGGGCATTAAACAGGTTTTTTCAGAATATTCGCCGGTTAAAGACTACACCGGCAAAGACCTTGAGCTTCATTTCGGCCGCTACTGGTTTGACGAGCCAAAAACTTCGGAGCTCAAAGCCCGGCGCGATTTTCTGACTTTTGAGGCGCCCTGGAGGGTTTTGGTCAGCCTGGTCAATAAAAAAACCGGCGAAGTCAAAGAGCAGGAAATTTATCTTGGCGAGATGCCGATGATGACTTCCAAAGGAACTTTTATTGTTAACGGCGTCGAGCGTGTGGTTATCTCCCAGTTGATCCGTTCATCTGGGGTTTATTTTGTTGAAAACGCTTCAAGAGCGAAAAAACTTTTCGGCGCCAAGATTCTGCCCGGCCGCGGCTCTTGGATCGAGTTTGACACGGACATGGCCGGCACGATCGGCGTCCGGATTGACAAAAAACGCAGAATCCATGTCACCTCCCTGTTAAGAGTCTTCGGTTTGGAAACCGACCAGGAGATTTTAAAGGCTTTTGCCGGCGTTGATAAAACCGGGTACATACAAAAGACTTTGAAGGTTGATTCCGCCAAAGACGTCACCTCGGCTTATCTTGATGTTTATAAGCGTCTTCGCCCGGGCGAGATGGCGGTTTTTGAAAACGCCAAGTCTTTTCTTGACGCCATGTTTAAACGGCCGGAGCGCTACGATCTTTCCGATGTTGGCCGGTTTAAGTTCAACCAAAGACTGTTTAACGAAAACAAAGCGAAAAACTACACGCCTCAAGAAAGGCTTTTGGACAAAAAAGATTTGGTCGCGGTCGTCAAGGAAATTATCCGTTTGAACACCACTCTGGGCGCAATTCCCGACGACATCGATCACCTGGGCAACCGGAGAGTCAGGGCGGTCGGCGAAATTCTGCGCGACCGGTTAATTGTCGGCATCTCCAGAATGAGGCGGACCATCCAGGATCGGATGTCAACCATTGATTTGGCGACTTCAAATCCGGCCCAGCTGATTTTCCCGCGGCCTTTAATCAACGCCGTCAAAGACTTTTTAATGACTTCGCAGCTGTCGCATTTTACGGAACAGACCAATCCCTTGTCGCAGCTTGAACATAAAAGAACAATCTCCAGTTTGGGTCCGGGCGGTTTGAAAAGAGAACGAGCCGGGCTTGAGGTCCGCGACGTCCATCTCAGCCACTACGGCCGGATCTGCCCGGTGCAGACTCCGGAAGGCCAGAATATTGGCCTGGTTTCCCATTTTTCAAGTTATTCCAGGATTAACAAACTCGGGTTTATTGAAACTCCGTATCTTAAAGTTAAGGACGGCAAAGTTTTAACCGAGATTCATTGGATGGACGCTTATGAAGAAGAAAAATATTTGATTGCCCACGGCACGGTGGCGCGCGATGAGAAAGGATTATTGACTGAAAAAGAAGTCAAGGTCAGGAAAGGGCATGACATTTTGGTTGTTCATCTGAAAGACGTTGAGTATGTTGACGCTTCGCCGCAGCAGTTAATCTCGATTGCCACCGGGCTGATTCCGTTTTTGGAAAACACTGACGGCAACCGGGCATTGATGGGTTCAAACATGCAGCGCCAGGCCGTTCCCTGCGTCATTCCCCAGGCGCCTTTAGTCAGCACTGGTTTTGAAGAAAAAGCCGCCTACGATTCCGGCGAAATGGTGATTGCCGAAGGCGATGGTGAGGTTTTGTCGGCCGACGCTTCAAGAATTTCCATCAGATACGCCGCGCCGGAAAAAGTTGAGCGGAGTTATGAACTGAAAAAGTTTGCCATCACCAACCAGTACACCTGCATTAACCAAAAAACCATGGTCAAGAAAGGCGATAAAGTCAAAAAAGGACAGGTGATTGCCGACGGCGAATCAACGGAAAACGGCAGCCTGGCTTTGGGCCAGAACATGATGGTGGCGTTCATGCCCTGGGGCGGTTACAACTTTGAAGACGCGATTATTATCTCTGAAAAAGTCGTCAAAGAAGACATTTTTTCTTCGGTTCACATTCACGAATTCACCTGCGACGTCAGGGAAACAAAGCTCGGCGACGAACAGACAACCCCGGACATTCCAAATGTTTCCGAAGAAAGACTGAAAGACCTTGATGAAGAAGGCATTGTCCGGATCGGCGCCGAGGTCAGGGAAAATGACATTCTTGTCGGCAAGATTACGCCCCGCGGAGAAGAAGAGCTTTCTGCCGAAGAAAAGCTTTTGCGCGCGATTTTCGGCGAAAAAGCCAAAGAAGTCAAAGACAGCTCTTTGAGGCTTGAGTATGGCAGGCAGGGCCGGATTATCAGCATTAAAATCTTTTCCCGGGATCGCGGCGACAAACTGCCGCCGGGAGTAATCAAAAGGGTCCACGTTCAAGTGGCGGAGTTGAGAAAAATCATGGTCGGCGACAAGCTGGCCGGCCGCCACGGAAACAAAGGCGTGGTTTCAATCATTGTGCCGGTTGAGGACATGCCGTATCTGGCTGACGGCACGCCGATTGACGTGATTTTAAACCCTGTCGGCGTGGTCAAAAGAATGAATCTTGGTCAGATTTTGGAAACTCATCTTGGCTGGGCCGCGGCAAAACTGGGTTATCGCGCGATTACCCCGGTTTTTTCCGGCGCCCGCGAAAAAGACATTAAAGAAGAGCTGGCGAAAGCCGGCCTTCCCGAGTCAGGCCAGACAACTGTTTTTGACGGCAAAACCGGCGAGGTTTTGGGCGACAAAATCACGGTCGGCAGCATTTATCTGATGAAACTTAATCATTTGGTTGAAGATAAGATTCACATGCGCTCAATCGGCCCATATTCTTTGATTACCCAGCAGCCGCTTGGCGGCAAAGCCAGGGGCGGCGGCCAGAGATTCGGCGAGATGGAGGTTTGGGCTTTGGAAGGCTATGGCGCGGCCCATACTTTGCAGGAAATTTTGACGATTAAATCCGACGACATTTTCGGTCGGGCCTCAACTTACGAATCATTGGTCAAGGGCGAGCCAATCAGAAAACCGAACATCCCGGCGTCTTTCGTGGTTTTGGTCAACGAACTGAAGGGCATGGCCCTGGGCGTCAAGATTATTGGCGAAAAAACTTTGGCCGAGAGGCGGGCGGAAGAAGATAAACAGGATGAAGCCTGATTTTTAAAGATAAAGCGACAAACATAAAATAAAATGAGAAGTGCCATTCAACCGAACAAAATCGAAAAAAAGCAAAACCAGCAAAGCCTCTTGAGCATTGTTGATTTTGACGCTTTGAAACTTTTTTTGGCTTCGGCTGAAGATATTTTGCAGTGGTCTTACGGAGAAATCATCAAGCCGGAAACCATCAATTACCGCACCCAGCGTCCGGAAAAAGACGGCTTGTTTTCCGAAAGGATTTTCGGCCCGACGAAAGACTATGAATGCTACTGCGGCAAATATAAAAAAATGCGCTACAAGGGTGTGGTCTGCGACCGTTGCGGCGTTGAGGTCACCAACTCGATTGTCAGGCGCGAAAGAATGGGCTCCATCACTTTGGCGGCGCCGTGCTCCCACATCTGGTTTTTGAGAGGCATTCCTTCAAGGATCGGCACATTGCTTGACATTTCTCTGCCCCAGCTTGAAAAAGTCGTTTATTACACCGGCTACATCATTGTTTCGGTTGACGACGAAGCCAAGAAAAGAGTTTTGGAAGAGCTGGCGATTGAGTTTTCTTCAAAAACCAAAGCTCTGAAAAAAGAGCAGAAAGGGAAATCTTTGGAAGAAAATCTGAAAAAACTTGAGCTTTCTTACAAAAGAACAAAAGACGAAATCCAAACGATTCAAAAAGGAAGAATCCTGACTGAACTTGAATACCAGCAGATGGCGATGAAGTTCGGCCACATTTTCGAAGCGGAAACCGGTTCCGAACCAGTGAGAAAAATTTTGCAGGAGCTTGATTTGAAAAAATTATATCGCAGTCTGGCCAAAGAAATCCAGAACAAAAAATCGCTTTCCCGAAAAAAACTTTTGATCAGATTGAGGCTCGTTAAATCAGTCATTGACGCCGGCATTAAGCCCGAGTCAATGTTCTTGACGGTGCTGCCGGTGATTCCTCCGGACTTAAGGCCAATGGTTCAGCTGGACGGCGGCCGCTATGCTTCATCAGATTTAAACGACCTTTACCGCCGGATTATCAACCGCAACAACCGTTTGCGCAAATTAATCGAGATTAACTCTCCCGAGGTCATTGTCAGGAACGAAAAAAGAATGCTCCAGGAAGCCGTTGACGCTTTGATTGATAATTCGTCAAGAAAAACCCAGTCAGGTCCCCAGGCCGCCCTGGCTTCCAACCGCCGGCCGTTAAGGTCTCTGGCAGACATTTTAAAAGGCAAACAAGGCCGGTTCCGCCAGAATCTTTTGGGCAAGAGAGTTGACTACTCCGGCCGGTCAGTGATTGTCGTCGGTCCGGAACTTCACCTTGATCAGTGCGGCGTGCCGAAAAAAATGGCTCTGGAGATTTTCAAACCGTTTGTGATAAACGGTCTGGTTTCGCGCGAAATCGCTCATAACACCAAAGCCGCCTCAAGAATGATTGAAGATTACGACCCGGTTGTTTGGGAGATTTTGGAAGAAGTTATCCGCGACAAATACATGCTGCTCAATCGGGCGCCGACTCTGCACCGGCTTTCAATCCAAGCGTTCAAGCCGATTTTGATTGAGGGTTTGGCGATTCAGATTCCGCCGATGGTTTGTCAGGCGTTCAACGCGGACTTTGACGGCGACGCCATGGCCATTCACCTGCCTTTATCTGAAGAAGCCCAGCTGGAAGCCAAAGAAATCATGCTTTCAACAAACAATGTTTTGAAACCGGCGACCGGCGATCCGATTGCCGAACCTTCAAAAGACATGACTTTGGGCATTTACTGGCTGACAAGTTTTGACGACGAAAATCAGTCAGCGAAAAAGATTTTCTCTTCGTTTGAAGAAGCGGTTTACGCGCACGACGTCAAAGTCGTCGGTTTAAGAGAAAAAATAAAAATCCCGGTTGACCGTTCAAACCCGAAGTTCAGCGACATTGAAGACAAGTATCTTGAAACAACTGTCGGCCGGATTATTTTCAATCAGGTTCTTGATAAAAAAACGCAGTTCGTCAACGACAAGCTGGACAAGAAAAAAATCCAGAAAACGATTAACGAATTCATCCGCTTTCAGGGCATTGCCAAAGCCGGAGCTTTTCTTGACCAGCTGAAAAAACTCGGTTTTGTTTATTCAACGCTTTCCGGTTTGTCCTGGGGTATGGATGACCTGATTATTCCGAAAGAAAGGGATTACCTGATTAAAGAAACCAAAAAACAGATTGAAA
>Ga0076099_110_pt1 | contig 12989 bp, 14 predicted proteins | sample RifGroC1_FD_68128 | JGI IMG/M metagenome (GOLD analysis project Ga0076099, IMG submission 68128) | Parcubacteria bacterium GW2011_GWC1_45_9 | reverse complement strand
TAAACCCCATGGTCCACCGCTTGTGCGAGTCCCCGTCTATTCCTTTGAGTTTTAGCCTTGCGGCCGTACTTCCCAGGCGGTTGACTTAATGCGTTAGCTTCGCCACTGAAAGGGTCGATGCTTCCAATGGCTAGTCAACATCGTTTAGGGCGTGGATTACCAGGGTATCTAATCCTGTTCACTCCCCACGCTTTCGCGCAACAGCGTCAGAATAAAGCTAGCTGACTGCTTTCGCTTTTGGTGTTCCGCACGATATCAACGGATTTCACCCCTACACCGTGCGTTCCGTCAGCCCCTCTTTACCTCTACCTGCCCAGTATTCGACGCGGTCTCGCAGTTGAGCCACGAGATTGAACGCCAAACTTGATCCCTTAAGTGATAAATCACTTTCGGGACGCAGAAAATCTGCGACAAGCGCCTACGCGCGCTTTACGCCCAATAAATCCGGATAACGCTCGGAGCCTTCGTGTTACCGCTGCTGCTGGCACGAAGTTAGCAGCTCCTTATTCCATGGGTACTGTCACCGAAGTTCCTCTCCATGAAAAAGAGTTTACATACCGAAATACTTCTTCCTCTACGCGGCGTCGCTCCATCAGGCTTTCGCCCATTGTGGAATATTCTCGACTGCTGCCTCCCGTAGGAGTGGGGCCCGTGTCTCAGTGCCCCCGATGGGGAACAGCCTCTCAGCTCCCCTACTGGTCATAGCCTTGGTAGGCCATTACCCTACCAACTAGCTGATCAGACCTAGGCCCATCCCAAAGCGACTTGCGCCTTTACTCCGCCTTCGCTCCGTGTTCCACAGAGCTGCGGCGTGACAAAATCTTGCGACTCGTCACGCTGAAGCTTTTTGTGAAACAAAAAGCGAAAGCGGAGACTATTTGGAATTACCCCGTCTTTCGACGAGCTATGCCAAACTCTGGGGAAGGTACCAAGGCGTTCCTATCTCGTTCGCCGCTACCAGATATCGGACACCAGATATCAGAGATCAGATAGCTGAAATCTGACGTCCGAAGTCCGACATCTGATCGCTCGACTTGCATGCCTAATCCACGCCGCCAGCGTTCATCCTGGACCAGGATCAAATCCTCAAAAAAGAGAATCAATCCATCTTGGTCTTTTTATGAACCTGTACTTAAACTGGTTAAACTAACAAAGTTAAAAAATAACCTTGTTAAAAGACCAGGATCAAATCCTCAAAAAAATTAGTTGAAAACTAATTTTAGACTTAAGGACAACCGAAAAAATATTGAGTTTTTTCGCACTTACTACTTACACCCCGTAGAAATTTTGCCAAAACATTTCTCAGCGGCGCGTCCCGCAAATGCGGGAGCCTTATTCAGGCCAGCGTCGCCAGTGGTAACCAAATCAAGAATAAAAATCCATTTCTAAATTTGAATCTCACGAGCAAAATTTTGACGGGGTACACTTCACCTTAAAACCTTAAGTTGTCAAGGTTCGATTTCACTCACCTTAACCCTGAGTCAATCAAAGGGTTAAAGTTCTTCCCCAAAAAATTTTCTTTGCCGCGTCAAACGCGGTTTTGAAAACTTAACGAGGCCAGCCGCAACAGCCAAACTCCTCGCACACAAAAAAGCGCGAGAAAAAGAAAACAGCCTCTCTCAAAGCTGCTGATTTCCAGTTTTTAAGTTGCAGCGGGTGTTGAAGAGATTATAGCAAAACCAGGGCTGTTGTCAAGCCGTAAATCAGTGCTAGGATGTTAAACAAAGGAGGCCTCGTGAACATTTCAATCAACAAACCCCAGGTTTCTGAAGGAAAACATTACTTCGGGCAAGGGTGTGAAAGGGCCTGGCTAGTCCCTTTCAAAGTCTCGGTATTCCAGGACATCGACACTATCCATAAAGCGGAGAAAAAAGCGCGCGATTTCATCTCCGAAGAATTCAAGGTGCCGCTTGACCAACTGTTGGCAATCACTGCCAGCGACTTAAACTACAGAACTATTCTTGTCTGGATTCCAGAGAAAACAACACAAGCCCAATAACCCCAAAAACAGTCCCGATGAACGTCGGGACTGTTTTTTAATTCCCCAAACTTACAGACTCAGCTAAAGCTTTTGAACAAATAAACCAGAGCCGCGCCAAGCAACAAAAACCCAAAGTTATACAAAAACTCTTTTTTATCGCCTTCCTCATGAAGAATCGGAAACATCGTGCTCATGGCAATATACAAAAATCCTCCGATGGCAATCGGTAAAAAATAGCTTTGGAAAAAACCAACATAACTCAAAAGCACCTGACCGGTCAAGGCTCCCAGAACCACGGAACCAGCCGCCAAAAAATTCAGCGTCAGCGCTTTTTTGAAAGGAAAGCCGGCGTAAAGCAAAACGCCAAAATCCCCGACTTCCTGGGGAATCTCGTGCAACGCCACGGAGATTGTCACAATCACGCCAAGATTAAAATCAACCGCGTAAGCCGAAGCAATAATCAAACCGTCCAAAAAATTATGGACGCCGTCGCCAAAAATGTTCAGGTAACCAAGATGGCCATGGTCTTCCCCGCGCTTTTCTCCGTGATGATGGCCGGAAAACAAAAGCCTTTCCGCCAGAAAATAAAGCAGAATCGTTATTAAAGAAAAAAATAAATAATCCTGGGGAATGCCTTTTTCCGCCATCTCCGGCAAAAGATGAAAAAACACGCTGCCCAAAAAAGAGCCTGATGAAAACCCGACCAGGCGCAAAAGCTTGGCTTTTGAACGGCCGCGCCTGACAAAAAACAGGCTGACAAACACGGCCACAAAAGTCAGGATGCCAGCGCTGATTAAAACAGTAAGCATGAGTTAATGAAATAATTAAAAATATTTTTTAAGCGCATCAACTACAACCTTTTAATACACAATCCATTTTAACACGGAGCAGTTTGTTTTTTCGCAAAACTCTTTCAGCTGGCTGTTTCCGGAAAACCAAAAACTTGACCACTGACGCCGGGCAAACCCGGTTTCAGACAAAGGAAAGCCGTAACTCAAAGGCGCAAAAAACAAAAATCCAAAAACCGCCAAAGCCAAGACCGCGCCCCAGACAAAAATCTTTTTTTCCTTGAAAACTTCATCCACAACCAAGGAAAACGCCATCACGGAAACAATCAAAGCAAGAAGATAGTGATAAAGGAACAAAACCCGGCTGACAAGGATAAATGGAACCAGGTTCGCCAGATACAAAAGCCAAAGCAGGATTTTTTTCTCCGCGCTTATTTTAAGAAACAAAAAAGCAAAGATGCCGAAAAAGCCCAAAAACCAGATAACCGGATTGCCAATCAGATAAATCCTGGCGCTGTCTAAAACCCAGTAATAAACCGGACGAATCATCAATGGCCAGCCGAGAGCTTTTGAACCGTATTCGTGCGATTCTGAAATGCCTTTGTTATAAACCCACATTTTTTGATTCAGCTCCAAAAAACTCTGCCAAGGATTAAGCCCGCGGTTTTTAAACTCCTGAGACATAAACTCGCAACCGCCGCCGGATTCCGGGCAAGCCGGCAGTAAAGCGAAATGAATCTGGAAAACAGCGAAATAAATCGCAAAAGGCACACTCACCAAAGCCAAAGCGCCGAGGATTAAATAACCAAGATTTTTTCCGGTTCTCGGAGCCCCAAAAAGCTTGGTGTCGCCTCGGGCGACTTTTTGGGGTGAGAGAACAGTGCCGCGGTTGGCCGCTGGAGCCAACCGACGAGCCGGCAGAAAAAAACCTGGTTTAATTAATGAAAAATCTAAAATATCCCACAGATAAATTAATCCGCAGGCGCCAAAAAATCCCAAGCCGGTCCACTTGACTGAAAAACTGGCGGCAAAAAACAAGCCCGACCAAAACAAAAGTTTGTTTGGATAATTTCTATTTCTTGCCCGAAAGAAGAAATACAGTCCCAAAAAGCCGAACAAAATCAAAAACGCGTCCGTTAAAACCAGCCGCGACTCAACCAAAAGGCTGTTTTCAAACACCAAAAGCAAACCGGCCAGAAAACTTGCCAGCCTGCCGGCGCCAAACTCAAGCATAAACAAAAACACTGCCAGAGGAATTAACGAGCCGGCCAAAGCCGGAAAAAACCTGAACCAAAAATAAGGCACCGCACCGAAGCTTTCGCCGATTTTCTCAAAATCAAAGACCCCGTGGCGCGCCACGTAATCGCCATAACCCCCAAGCCCGGCGCCCAGAGCGATAATCATCTTCCCCAGCGGCGGATGAATGTCGAAATAATATTTGCCCGTGAAATAAGACGAAACAAACTTGCCGAAATGAACTTCGTCAAACACGGTTTGGTTCGGATGAGAAATAAAAACAAAGCGCGTCAATAGCCCCAAAAAAATCAATGAAAAAACCATTAATTTTTTTGCATCAAGTTTCAGGATTAAAGATTTAAAGCGGACAAGAAACATATGATTATCAATAATTTTACTCAACACAATCAAGCCTGACAATCTTTTTGCCGTCCAGCTGAAAGACTGTGTTTTTTGTCTCAACTAATTTTTCCGATATTGGATATTCCCTGAAAAAATCGCTCTCCGCCAGCCAGTATCTGACGCCATCCAAACAAAGTTCTTCAGCTTTGCCGGTTTCAATGAATCTTTCAATTTTTGTTTTTCTTTCAAAGATAACTTTATCACCGCCCTGAGTCCAGAGCCAGCCGGTAAACCCAAGATAAATCGCACGACCGGAAAGCATTGGCACAAACTGAGACGGCTCGCTAGTTGTCAGAAAAATGTCGTTTGGTTCAGTGTTTTTCTTAATCCAGTCTGCCAGCTTTTTTTCCGCTTCGCCATAATAACCAAAACTGCGGATATTTTTCCGGATTTCCAAACCTGACTGCAAACGGTAAAAAACATCAATTACTCCGGCAAAGCTGGAACCGAAAACGAATAAAATGAATAATGAATTACGAATTATGGATTCTGACTTCAAAAAGCCTTTATTCTTTATTCTTAATTCGTCATTCTTCGGCGGCACGTCAAACAAGCTAAGCGCCAGCGCCGCGGCCAGCGTCCACCACCAAAAAATGAATTTGTTGTTGTCAAAAGGCCAAGGTTGAAACAGCAGGATATTCGGCAGCAAAAATAAAACCAGGCTCGGCAGAACCAAATCTTTAAGCTTTGATTCTTTTTTATTGAACCAAAGAACAAAAACGCTCAAAAGCCAAAAAACAAAGATTAGGCCGAAGTTTTTCAGCAAAAACCACAAGACCGAGCTGTCCGCGCCCAAAACATTCGCGTCGCAGAAAAACCAGCTGGTTGAATGGTCGCAAGTCATCCAGCCAAACCATGGAATAAATTTATGGCTGCCGTTAAGCTTTAAAGCCGCCAGTAAATAAACAAGCTGGGGCAAGGCTGTGGCCGCGGCCAAAAAAGAAAGTTTATTAAAAGATTGGGAAAACTTTCCGGAAAAAATCACCAACGCCAAACTCAAAACTGAAAGCGCCAAAAAGCTGTGCGTGTGCGCCAAAGGCATCAGTCCAAGAACCAAAAGATAACGCCAGTCAAAACTCCCTAAAAATCCCAGCAAAAACAGCGCTCCCAAAAAACCGCCAATGACAAAAGATCGCTGGTGCGAAAAAAACGAGATTGCCGGCGCAATCCAGACAATATTTTCCGGCAGTTCTTTTTGCGCCAGCTTGCCGCCGGTGCGCGAGTCAAGATGAGAGTACTCAAACTTTGGCTCAATAAAGTTAACTGCCAGAGAGTTCGCCAAACCCAAAGCTGCGCTGTCTTTTTTGACTTCTTGGAAAAACCAAAGCCAACCCAGGCCAGCGCCGAAAAGAATCAAAAAAACAAAAACAACTGCCAGGGACTTTTTATGGAAAAATTTTCTGCCAAGCTGGTAAAACGCCAGAACCATGGCCGGACCGAAAATTATCCCGGGCAAGTACCAGGCAAAAGCCAGCGGCAGGCCGCCGAAATAAAAAATCGCCGAAAGAAAATTGACTAAAAACGGATAGCTCAAAATCCGGCCGCCGGCAATCGGTTGGTCAAGAACAAACGGACTGGCCTGGGCCAGACGCGAAACCATGTTCAGATGGTAAGCGCCGTCGCCCCAGCCTTTCAAAATTCCGAAAGGAAATCCCTGGGAATCCCAAAGCATTGCCTGCAGCCCGAGCAAAACCACGATGCCAATAATCAAAAATAAAAAAATGTTCTGCGGATTAAGAAATTTCAAAATCAGACCTGACGGCAAAAAACGATCTTTCAGAATATTGATGATTTTTCTGAAAAACAAAATGCCGGCGGCCACGCCAAAAATTGAAAAAACCATCAGTCCGTAAAAAAGGCTTTTAAGAATCAGCGCCAAAACCAATGCCGAGTATCCGCCAACAACCAGGCCGAGCCCAAGGCTGAAAATTAAAAACCTGAAGTTTGAAAAGCTTGAGCTGCGGTCCAGCCAGTTAAGCAGAAAAATTCCCAAAACAAAGCTTAATCCCAAAAAAATCAGACCCAGCATGGCTATTCAAACCACAAAGAATTCTGCTTCAGATGGTTGGTGACAATCTCAATCTGCTGCGGCGTCAGCTGTTTGAAAAGATTGTCTTTTGCAATCTTGGCTTTGTTAATCTGTCCGGTTTCAACGTATTTTTGAATCAGGAAAACCGTATCCCGGACCAGAAAATTAACCGGCAGACCCGGAATCTTGATGATTTTTTCAAGCTCCAGAATCGCTTCCTGTTTCCGGCCGCCGAGAATCAGGCTGGTCACCAAAAGCTCCCAGTCCCCCGATCTTTTTTCAACGTCATAATTAAACTCCTTGGCTTTTTCAAGATACTCTCTCATTAAACCAATCTCTCCCCAACGAGCCTCGTACTCTGCCTGATAAAACCAGAAAAGCCCCATCCTGGGATTCAAACCAATTAAATTGTCGGTGTAATTTTTCGCTTTTTCTTTCTGGCTGTTTTTCAAGCTCCAAAGGAAAAGATACTGGTAAGCGTCTTCTCTTTTCGGCGCCATGGCAATCGCTTTTTCAAAAAACGCCACCGCTTCGCTCTTTTCCGGCGAAGTCGCGGCCGCGGTTTCCAGTTTGAACGCGATTGAGCCGGCAACCACTGCCAGGTCATAATCATTGGGATGCTTGACTATGTCTTTTTTAATGTTTTCCAGAATCGCTTTTGAAAAATCCTGATACTCCGGCAGCTGCGTCATAAAAACCTCAACCGTGCCGTAATCATCAAGCCTTCTGGCAATTGAACTGTCAACTTCGCGGTTCAAAAACGTGTTAAGATTTCTGGCTTTTAAATACTCATTTTGAGCTTGTTTTAAGGCCATGCTCGGATTGCCGGACGGCGTCAAAGAAAAAGCTGATGACGCGACGCCATTTGCCGCGAAACTCGGCAGAACAAGACCACGGAAAAAAGCCAGAAACAAAAACCCGGCCAAAAAATAAAGCGCCGGCCTCGGCAAAGTTTTGTCAAAAACCGGCTGGCTTTCCTTATCTCCGAAAAACAGCCAGGCGCCAAGAAGCAAAACCACAAAAAACGCGATGCCCGAACTCGGCATCTCAAACAAAACCAGGTTCTGGACAAAATAAGCCGCCACCAAAGACAAAAACAAAGACCGGATTAAAAACTCTTTGTCGTCGTACCGGTGAAAAATCAAAGACAAAAAAGACTTCAGCCCCAGAACCGCGTAAAGTCCCAGGTAAGCCAGAAGTCCGAGTGCGCCGCTCATCACTAAAAGATCAAGAATTTTGTTATGCGGACGGTCAAATGTAGCCATCTCGTAAGTATGAAGGTCGGGAATAAAATGCTTGTTGTAAGCGTAAATAAAGTTTTCCGGACCCCAGCCGAAGACCGGCCGCTCCAAAAAAGCATTCCAGCCAATCTGCCAAACAATCAAGCGCGGCTTGGGAATATCCCACAAAGCGTAAATCCTTGAAGCGAAAAACGGCGAGATTTTTTCCCAAACCTGCGGCAAAGATTTAAACGAAACCAAAAGCAAAAACAAAACCGCCAAAATTCCGAAACCGAAACGCCAGTATTTTTTCGCTCTGAAAAACATAACCAAAACCGCGAACAAAGCCAGGCCAAGGGCCATGCCGATCCAGGCTCCCCGGGTACCGGACAAAACCACTAAAACGAAAGATAAAGTTCCCAGAGCGGCAAAAAACTTTTTTTCGGCGCCGCTATACAAAATAAACAAAATCCAGTTCAGGAAAAACATCACCAAAAAATAAGTTCCCAAAAACGCCGGGTTGCCGAATGTTCCGCCAAGCCTTGTCTGGTCGCCAAAGCTGACGACTTGCGGCAAGTATTTGCTTGCCAAAGAATAAACTCCGGTCAAAAGGCCCGCCAAAGAATTGATGCTCAAAAACTTGACAAACTCTTTTTCAAAAACCGGCACCGCCATCAAAAAAAACGCCAGCAAATGAAGATGCCAGAAAAGACCGTCCATTCTTTCGGCTTTTGACCAGAAAGAAAAGCTCGGGTCAAAACTGAAAACCGTCGCCAGAAGCAAAGCTAAAAACCAAGCGCCCAAAGCCAGCGTCAAAGCGTTTTTTTTCGGCAAAAGGCTTTTGTCAATCGTCAAAAGCGCCAGAAAAATCAACAGCGCGGCTTCAATCAGGGCTTCAAAAAAAATCGCTTTCGGAAAAACAAACGGAAAAAGGCTTGAAACATTGATAATTAACGGCGCGAAAACCGAAGCATAAAGTAAAAACTTCAAAACGGAAACCAGAAAACTTTTATTGCGCTTCAAAAACTCGTCCATCCCGTTAGGAATTTAATAAAGTTAATTCTTTATTCGTAAACATGGAGACATTTGTCGGCTTCGCCTTTGTTAAGAAAATAATTCGTTTGTTCATAACTAAATTTCTAACGGGATCCATGATTTTATATTATACATTTAAAAATGCGCGTTGTCAGAAACATTTGCTTTAAACCGGCAAATATTGTATATTTCATAAATTCTTGCGTCAAAAAAGGAGGCGCTATGAGCATGACTCGAGTCGAAAACGCGTATCTGAGCGACTATGAAGGGCCGGTATTCCCTGAAAACATCAACGAGCTTAATAAAGCTCTGGACAAGCTTTTCCAGTCTGACCTGCGTTGGCCAAGCATGGCCTGGGAAGTATTGAAACAGATAGCGAAGCCGATTCCCGGATTCCAAGACTATCTTGGTTATGTCAGAACTAAGGATGGCTACACCTGGCTGTCTGAGCTTAGTTTCTGGCTTGAAAGCAAAGAGAGGGAACGCGAAGTTGTCATTTTGCTGCCCTTGATGAATGATAACCAGATGGGAAACGGCGTGTCTCTGGACCGCTCAATCGCCGCCTATCATACTAGCGGCGTCAGCGCGGAAGAGATTGAGTCTGTTGTCCAATCTTTAATATCCGCGATGGAAAAATGGATTGCGACAAGATGACGCAGAACAAAAGACAGGTTTTCCCTGTCTTTTGTGTTTTTAAGATTAAAGCGTCGGGGTTGCCTCGCCCACCGTAGCCTATGGCGAAGGTTGGACCGAAACTGAAGGTGTTGGCGTCGGCGAAACTGCCGGGCTTGGGCTCAGCTCCAAAATCGGCGAGATGTCCGGCGGCAGCTGTTTGCCAAGCTTTCGCAAAGCTTCTTGAAGCTGTTTGACCAATCCCTGAACCACTGTCCGCAGACGCACCACTTCTTCATCCTGGATTCTCGGCGCCGAGATTTTACCGTTGACTACTTTGGCTTTGACAATGCCGTCCGTCTCGTTCTGCATCTCGCCCAAAACATCAACTCTGTCCCCGGCTCTCAACTCTGCCAAAGACCAATCTCTCAGTTTGCCGATTAAAAACCTTGTTTCCGAATCAACAGCCACTTTAACGGTCAAACCCCAGACTTTAACGGAAAAGCCGGCGTCATTGGCTGAAATCACTTCCGCGTCAGTGATTTTGGCGTTGCCACTTGAAGACACGAGAAAGCTTTTTAGCGAACTGCCTTTTTCAATCTCTGAAAGATCCGGAATCCTCAGATTTTTTTCCCAGTTTTTCAGCTGGTCAAAAACCTCCTGTGGCTTGGATGTTTTTGTTTTGTCATCATCCTCTTCAGCCAAAACCAGTGAAACGGAAAAAACCAAAAAACCCAGAACCGCGATAAGAATTATTTTTTTCATTTTAAACAAGTTAATTAAAACTTAAGTTATTTTAACCCAAAACCAAGAAAAAGCAAAAGCGCCCTATTCAGGGCGCTTTTCTGTGCTTTGGTATGAAATTGTGTTCAAGGCTTTAGCCTTTGGCAGTTGCCGCTTTTTTGAGCGCGGCAACTCAATCCTGAACGCGTTCCAGGCGCAATCCCCGTTTTCTTCCAGCCTGAGGGCGACAAACCGGAGCTTGCCTTTCACCAACGTCTCAACCCTAACGTGGTGGCCGTTCACCGACGCTGCCTGCCGGTTGACCAAAAAAGGCGCGCCTTTAAACCAAAAACGTATCCTGTCGCTGTTCTTCCCGTTCCCGTTTTTCGACATTGCCTCCTCCTTTTAACCTGAACAGTTTGACTATGCTTCAGCTCCAACCAAAACCTGGATACTTTCCCAGATCTGCCGCTCTTTCTCTTTTGGCAGATGCGGCGACGAAACAAAACCAATGATTTTGAAGCCATTGGCTTTACACTCGTCAACCACGTCTTTTTCAGTGCCATATGATTTCACCCACTCAAAACAGAGTGACACAAAAGCCCAGCCGTTCCATTTGAACGAAGGCTTTTCCCATTTGGCAATGTAAAAGGACCCGAAATACTCCTGAATCGCCACTTCCACACTTTCCATATCAGTCTCCTTTCTTTGTTCCGCAATTAAACCACAACCCTGTTGAAAAATCAAACAAAAACAGCTACACTGGAGTCCGCGCGTTATTTCAATCATCAAACGGAGGATTATATGATTCTTGATGTTCCAATCACTGCTGTCAAAAGTGAGGGAAACGAAATTGTTGCTGTTTTAGTTAAGGTCGCCGTCAACGGATCCACCAAGGTAAACCTTGAGCTTCCGGACACGACTAAAGGATTTTACCAGCTCCTTCCCGGGTATTACGAAGGATCTCTGGGAGCTCTCCCTGGCGACAGCCTCACGCTTCATTTCAACCACCATCCCAGCAAGCCTGAAGAAATCGAACCGATCTGTATCACCAAGTTCATGCCGAAAGCCAAGGCATGAGCGCAAAAACGTCCCGCATCCGCGGGACGTTTTAAGCTTTACAAAATGGATTTTTCCTTTATGATGTCATCAACCCAAGGAGGTAGAATGTCGGGAAAAATCATCAGGATCAGCGCCAAGCTCGTTTCAGACAGAGAACCGTTTGTCATGAGCTTTTCCGCCGACGGCAAGCAGTGCCAGGGCATTGTCAAAAACACTGTTCAAGGCAGGGAAAAGCTTACGCCGTCTGCCATCGGCGAATCGTTTTATATGGTTCACGTTGAAGAACGCGAACCTGGAAAATGGGAGATAACAGAGATTATCTGCCCGGACTGAAATAAACACCCAGAACATCGGGTGTTTATTTAATTCTTGCCAGACACTGGGAGTTATGTTATGGTTTGAGTATCAAATCTTTTGTTCAAGGAGGACGAAATGAAAACTGTTGGAATTGTTTTCTGGAAATCAAAAGACGGAAAACTTGTATCTTTGCTCTTCCCTTTCACTGATAAGCATGGTGAAAGATGTAAGGCTAACGTGAATGCCGACCCGGAAACCACTCAGATTGAAGGCGCGGAAAAGCTTTTTGGCGCCAATTACGGCCAGGGTTTTTCCGTTGAGGTTGAGACTGAACCTCCCGACCAATACGACACACCCAAAGCCATTGCGAAACTGAGAGTGACGAAGGTTTTCAACAAGGTTAGCCTTGATAATCGAAAGTCTCGCTGAAAATCAGCGGGACTTTTGCGTTTTGACAAAAAGCAAAATCTGGTATAGATTTAATCAAATCTTTTGTTCAAGGAGGACAAAATGCAAGCCACTGCCACTATTAGGAATAAAGCCGCAGGCAATAAACTCGTTTCCCTGTTTTTGGAATTCAGTGGGAATTTGAGCCCGATAACAGTTGACGCTTATGTCGCTCCGGAAAATTCCCAGATTCATAACGCAGGACGGCTCTTTTACGGAGAGATTGGGGAAAGCTTTCTCGTTGAGATTGAGCCTGAACCGCCTGGTGAATACGACTCGCCGGAAACCAAGGTCGTCTTCAAGGTGGTGGAGGTTACCAGAAAGTTAACTCCCCCATTCATTGTGTCGCGCGACATCGGCGACAAAGTTGACGGCTGAACCTGCCTAAGCCTCCCGCAGAAAGCGGGAGGTTTTGCATTCTTTGACAAAAAGCAGCTTTAAGCTTATAGTTAACCCAGCAAAAACATTTTTCATTTGAAGGAGGCCAGAATGATAGTTGTAAAAGGAATAGCCACCGTTAAAAAAGCTGGGTCAGGCAACCAAAGTCTGGAGTTGGAAGTAATGATGGAAAAAACCGGAGAAGAGTTCAAAAACATCTACGTCTGTCCGTTTTTCGACGAAATCCCCGGCATCAAGCTTCTTCAGACAGCTGATGTCAATGACCAGTTTCACGTCTATGGGGTTGTAGAAAGAAAGGAGCGCTTCACTCTCACCGCTGTGCTCGGCGAAATCGTCGCCGAACCTGTCTGCCAGCCATCGGGCTGACAGCCTATCCAAGGATAGCCGGAGTTTCCGGCGACACGTCAAATCGCGTCAAACGCGACAACCAAGTCTGACTTGGCGCGCCAGCCGCGCCTGATGTCAGGACACAAAACCATCCCGCAAAACGGGATGGTTTTATTTTCATCATATTTCAAGGCTTTTTTTGTCCACAGAATATGTCTTAACTTGCGACCGCAAGTTAAGACATATTTCACAAAAACCAGCTATCAAATCGGAGTTGAATTTTGGGATTTCGGCGTGCCTTTAATCGGCAGATTGTCTGCATCCATACCATTAGAAACCGTCCCAAAATGCGTCTGCCAGTTGGTCAAAACTTCCCCGGAAACAGCTGAATCTATCATTTCCACTGAAGAATTAAGGATCTTTAAGCGGCG
>Ga0076099_108_pt1 | contig 15023 bp, 12 predicted proteins | sample RifGroC1_FD_68128 | JGI IMG/M metagenome (GOLD analysis project Ga0076099, IMG submission 68128) | Parcubacteria bacterium GW2011_GWC1_45_9 | reverse complement strand
ATTCTGGTTCCGGCAAGAATCTCTGAAAGACTTGAAGAGCCGCCGACTGCGGTTTCCACGCACTGACGCAAAGATGTCGGCGAAGCGTCAAACAGTTTCTTTAACCCCGCCAGGTAATCATTAAGCTGTTTGGCCAGATTTTCTGAATAAGTTTGAAAACAAGTGTTTAAAATTTCGCTGATGTTTTGCGGAATGATTCTGGTTCCGGCAAGAATCTCTGAAAGACTTGAAGAGCCGCCGACTGCGGTTTCCACGCACTGACGCAGCTCAATCGGCGACGAGTCCAAACTTTCTTTTAGTGTTGCCGCGTCTTTTTTAACTTGTTCGGCAAAGCTTTCGGGAAAAACTCCGATTTTGTAAAAAAAGTTGGCGCACTCTTCAAGATTTTTGGAGTTTTCGCAGTAAGCTTTGCAAGCTTCAATGCTCGCGCATTTTCCCGGCGCTTTGCCCGACAAAATATAAGGCGAGATTTTTTTCAAAAACTCAATCGCGGCTTTGGTCATTATTCCGGTTTTTTCAGCGAAAACAGCGCAGCTTGAGATAATTTCCGATTTGATGCAGCAGGCGTTGAGGGTCATCCCAATACTTTGCGGAAGTTCTTTTTGTCCGGAAATAATCTCTTGGAAAGTTTTTTCGCCGATTTTTTGTTTGATACAGGCGTTTAGCTCTTTTGGCAGTTCAGAAAGAACTCCGACTTCAATCGGTTTTGCCGGCGACGGTGTTGGCTTGACTGAAGGAATTACTGAAGTTTTCGGTGAAACGCTTGCCTGCAATGGTGATGGCGCTTCGTTTTGCGCTTGTTGAGTCGCGTACCTGAACCAAAAAATGCTGCCGGCAAAAATAATCACGCTTAAAACGCCCAAAATAATTATCTGCGAAAACCCGGTTTTTTTGCTCATGTTGTTTAACCTCTTTTTATGTAAAACTCGCCTTTTAAATAATTTTCTATTACCTCAAAACTTGGAAAATACCTTGGATACGGCAGATCGTTTAAATCAAACCACTGCCACTCTGTGATTTCATCCGGTTCCATGACCTTCGGTTCACCTTCCCATTCTTGCGTCAAAAAACCGACCGTCATAAAATGAGCATGTTCGTTTTTGCAGTTATGCACGGAGATGAGCCTGGGGTTTTTCACGAGAATTCCTGTTTCTTCCAAAACTTCACGAACCGCGCAATCTTCAAAAGTTTCCCCGAAGTCAAGCTTGCCGCCGGGGATGCACCATTCGCCCGCGCTTCTGAAAGATGAATCAGCCTTGTCAGGGTCAGGATGGCGTTTGCCAAGCAGGATTTTGCCGTCGCGTTCCAAAATCACTCCCAATCCCGCGCCGACTTTTTTCTTTTCATCAGACATAAAGTTTATTTCTTTATTGCTGAAATCCGGTCTTTAATTATTTTAACAAAAACTTTCCGGTCTTTTGTATTTTCAGCCAGGTTTAACTTGTCTGTGTTTATCCGCAAAATCCGGTTTTTCGGATATTTAGCCAGCCATTGATTCTGGAGTTTTGCCAGAGTTTGCAGATATTTTTTGCTTATCCCCTTTTCAAAGCTGCGACCGCGCCTACTTATGCGTTTGAGCAGCTGCGGCAGATTTGAATCCAGCTGGATAATCAAATCCGGCTGAGGCAGATGGCCGTTCAAAAAACAGTAAATTTTTTCGTAAAGGGAAAATTCTTCGCGGTTCATATTGCCAAGGATTTTTTGTGTTTTGGCATAACTTGAATAATCTTGCTCCAGTGGACAGTCCTGGACAATGTTTTTCTTGTTTAAAAGATTTTTTATTTTCTCAAGCTGTTTGGCTTTTTCCTGTAAAAAGAAAAGCTGGGAATGGAAAGCCCAGCGCTTCGGGTTTTCGTAAAAAAGCCGCAAAAACGGGTTTTCAGCGAACTCTTCCTTAACCAAGAAAAAACCGAGCTGGTTGGAGATTAGCTTCGCCGCCGTGGTTTTTCCGGTTCCCAAAACTCCGGCCAAAGAAATGTATAGTTTTCTATTTTTCATCAAATGTTTATAAAATGAAATAAAGCGCAAAAAACAAAAGCATGGTGACGGCTCCGAAAATCATCAGAGTGTAAGCAAGCAAAAGCAGAGCTTCTGCTTCAGGGCAGCTGGGATTATTTCTTGTGTACCAGTGATAAAAGTGGAGTAAAAAGATGTCATTTTAAACTTTAAACGGGTTCCCTATCTTTTTTCTTCCGACACAATAATCGGAAAGTCCGCAGTATAAGTATCCCGAAGCGTCAACGCCTCCCGGGAAAACAACATCGTCCAGCTCGGGGCTTCTTTTTGATAACGACGGGGGAAAATCGTTTCTCTTGGCGATCATCTTCATCTTTGAATGTTTCATGGTTTCCGGATTGAAAATAAAGCTCATGGCGTAATAGTGTTGTTGCGGGACGCCATTGTCATCCGTTGTTTGATGGGCGATGTGTCCGATAATCCCGATGCGTCCGTCTTTTGGAAGTTTTATTGCCTGACTTACGCCTCCCCAATGATTTTTATCAAATAAACCGTCAATCATCGTTGTTTCGTACCATTGCTTTTCGGAAAAATCTTTCAGTTCGTCAAGGCCTTTTATTTTCAGAAAGCCAATTTTGCCTTTTCGGTATTCTCCGCCTCGGGGCCTTGTAAAAACGCCGATATAATCATCCATTTCAATAATTCTGATGTCTTTCATCCCCCAGGGGCCGGACGCAATTTTTTCAAGCCTGGAAATGTCTGGACCGAAATAAAAATCAGTTCTCAAAGAACCGTCTGGAATTTTCTCTACATATACTCCCGAAAGAAGTGTCTTGCCCCTTATTGTTGTTAACGCGGGATCTTGAAGTTGAAAAGCGGGCAATGAATCGTCAATCATCCAGTAATCAGACTCTTTGTAAGCAAAACGAATTTCAGAATCCAAGTCACCGATAAAAGACTCGGTTCTGACGCCAATGTATTCTTTGCCGCTGTGATTGAAAGGAGTTGTCGGGTTATAGACTGTTTTATCTCCGATATTTCTGAACGATAAAATTTCTGAACTCATTCACTTTTTGTTTGCCGCAAAAGGCAGAATCGGCAAAGCGTTATTTGGACAGATTTATTATATCAAACCAGCCCGGTGTGGTATAATCAACACATAACTCGCCTAGGCGATTGATGTTTTTGGGCTCGCTGTATCTGGAGTCAGGAGGATACGGGTGTTGCGGGCAGATATTTCAAATAAAACCTAGCCCTGACTATCGGCGAAAAGATGGCGCCGATCTGTTCTTCTGTCCACCTGTCAATCGGCTGATGGATGGGATATCAACCGGTTAAGCGCGCTTATAAACGCGTGCGCGTAGGACGGCTACGCGGACTACATGGTCACGGAACCCGACTGGCCGGCCCGTGACCTTTGTTTTTTAAAATCATAAAATCCCGCATCTAAAATGGTGTGGGATTTATTTTTGCCAGTCCGGAATCTTGGCGGAAGAGAGTCTTGGTCGGGTTCTCAAAAAAGTCTCTCTGGTAATTTTATTTTTGAATAAATTGGTGACTCGATAATCTCTGTGAATTTATTCAAAATGACTCCGTAAGGGCAGTGGTCTGAGCCAAGCGTTTCTTTTTGCGTAAAAGCATCATGGATGCTGGCGGTCAAAGGCTTGCTCACGAATACATAATCAATCCGCCAGCCGATATCGCGTTCGCGCAGACTGTTCATATACGGCCACCAAGTGTAAGATTTTTTATCGGGATGTTTATACCGAAAAGTATCCGTGTATCCAAGATCAATTAGCGCGCCAATCTCTTTTCTTTCCTCTGGCGTAAACATTATATTGTTTTCATTCTGTTTCGGAAAATAAAGGTCTTGTTCGGTATGAGCAATGTTGAAATCGCCAGCCAGAACCGTTTCTTTTGAAGCCAGGGGTTCCAAGACGCTAAAAAGTTTTTTATAAACTTCCAGCTTGTAGTCAAGGTTTTCTTTTTTTCTGCCGCCGTGAGGGATGTAGAAATTAAACAATGCAAAATCTTTGAAGGCAAGTTTCAGGAATCTGCCTTCGTTGTCAAAGCGGTCCAGTCCAAGGCTGGTTTCAACTAAAAGCGGTTTGATTTTTGTGTATACTGCGACTCCGGCATAACCCTTTTTTGCGGCGGAGTTAAAGTACGCGTGATAACCGTTGATTTGCGTATAGTCTTCCGGCAAATCTTTAAAATCCGCTTTTATCTCTTGAAGGCAAACAATGTCGGGATCACTGGCCGCAAGCCAATCACGAAATGTGGTTTTGAAAACTGACCGTATTCCGTTTACGTTCCAGGAAAAGATTTTCATACATTTTATTAAAAGATGGCTATATGCCTTAGTCTAGAACTACTTCTGTTTACAAACTTTCGTCCAGAAATCTCCTCAAACCTTCCAAGTCTTTTTTATCCGGATCGTAATGATACGTTTTTATACCAGCGGATTGAGCGCTCTTTACCGCTTCTGAATTATGTTCAAAATAAATCACGTCGTCTTTGGATAAATCAAAGTGATTAAACATCCCTAGTCTTGAATTAGTCTGCTGAAAAACTCGTATTTTCTTCTCATGTATTCTCTAAAAGAGAGGCTATCGGATGAAAGTTTTATTTGTTCATATTTTTTTCTGTATCCCGGATTATCTCTAAGAATTTCAAAAGTTTTAATCTGTTCTTGGAGAGCTGAAGAATTCCGATCAGTCAAGTACAACTCAACGTCAAAGCCGTTCCTTTTAAACTCCCATTCTACTAGGCTGAAGCTTGTTTTTGTGGGCTCACCAAATAACTCTTTCAAGATTGGCAAATGCTTATCGTATTCTTCTGGAACACTAAGAATATTCAAATCAATATCATTCTGCCCGGCAATGCCCAAAGCTGAAGCGCCGCCAAAAAACACCCCCAAATCCGGCAATTTGCCTTTGATTTGAGAGATAATTTCTTTAGCCGATTCACGTACCTTGGGATTAAAAGGTTGGATATGGATAACTTTATCCTCGGGTATTGCTTGGAGATATTTTTCTTGATTGGGCGTAAGCATCAATTTAGCGATTTAATCAATAGGTTTTAGCCTCTTGAACAATTTTTTGAATCAAGTCTTTCATTTCAACCAGAGATGTTTCGTATGGTTATTGTAGCATTTCCGTAATGGATGTAAGAAACACAGGCAAGCGTAAGTCTGTTATTATGTATATATGAGAAAAATCATCTCTTTTTTTATCATTTTTCTGGTCTTTTTCGCAAACTCTGATGTTTTGGCAGCTGAGCGTTCGCTTTCATCTGGTATATCGGGCAGCGACGTGGTTGCTCTTCAAAATCAGCTTATTGCCAAAGGCTATCTTCCCGCGGGTAAGAATACGGGCTATTTTGGTGCTCTGACCGAAGCCGCTTTGAAAAAGTTCCAGTGCGAAGCAGGCATTATCTGTTCCGGAACCAAAACCTCCGGCTACGGTGTTTATGGCCCCAGAACCCAGGCAGCGCTTTCGAGTTCAACGGGTGCGACTGGGTGGTTTGAGTTTTCCGGATGGATTCCTTACTGGCGTTCAGCCACGGGTACGCAGGACGTTTTGCCGCACTTGTCTCAGCTCAAAAGTATTATGCCTTTTGTTTATACAGTTAAAACCAATGGCACACTTAATGACGCCGGAAATATGTCTGAAGAACCGTGGGTTTCATTCATTGCCGCGGCCAAGCAAGCCAAAGTTCGCGTCATTCCGACAGTGATGTGGGGCAATGGCGACGCCATTCACAAAATATTGAGCAACAAAACCACTCGCATCGCGCTTGAAGATGAGATTGCGAACCTGGTCAAACAAAATAATTTTGACGGCATTGACATTGACTTTGAAGCCAAAAAACACGAAACCATGAATTATTTTTCAACTTTCCTCAAAGGCTTGTATCAAAGAATGGGCAAAAAATGGGTTTACTGCACTGTGGAAGCGCGGATGCCGCTTGAAGACCGCTATTTGCCTGGACAGACAATCCCGCCAGACGCCCAAGACTATGCCAATGATTATGTCCAGATGAACAAATACTGCGACCGCATTGAGATTATGGCTTACGATCAGGGCACGATAAACCAGCGCCTTAATGCTGTCCGGGCCGCGCCGTACGCGCCAGTGGCTGACCCAGGCTGGGTTGAAGGTCTGGTTTCCATGGCTGTCAAAGGCGGCATAGCCAAAAACAAAATCATTCTCGGCATTCCGACTTATGGCTATGAATACGCAGTTACTCCGCTTCCAAACTCGGAGTATAGCTACAAAAGACTCTGGGCTTTTAACTTGAAGTACGCGACAGACATTGCCGTTAAGCTCGGCATTACTCCAACGCGCAACAGCGCCGGAGAAATGGGATTTAGTTATGACGCCAAACTTTTAGAGCCGGTTCCTGCTGACACAGACCCTATTCAGACTCAGCAACAGCTGACGGCAACAACAACAGTCACCCAAAACGCTCCTTCGACTGGCTCAGGACAAGCTGGTTTGCAAGCAAGCGTAAATCAGCCTTTCAATTATTTTTCGTGGAGTGATGCCCAGGCTATTGCCGACAAAGTCGCTTTGGCGCGGAAACTGGGCTTGCGCGGCGTGGCGGTTTTCAAATTTGACGGCGGCGAAGACCCGGAGATGTGGGAAGTGTTGAAGTAAGGAGTCGACTCGGCCACTCAAAGTTTTACCGGAATACTTATTTATTATCAAAGAAATTGGTTCCGGCTAAATACGCGGGAATGAATTTTTTGTGCCCAGAAAACATGTTCTGTGGCAAATTATTCACATCAAACCAACCCCATTCTGAAAATTTTTCTGGCTCACTTAAGATTGGCTCCCCACGCCAATTTTCTGCTGAAAAGTTGACGTGTACATAATGAACATTGCCCTGTGGATCGTTTATTACGTGGAGAAACTTTAAATTGTCCGCAGTAATTCCAGTTTCCTCTTGTAACTCTCTATGGGCCGCCTCTGTTAAAGATTCTCCATACTCAAAATGCCCACCTGGTAAACACCACTCCCCTCCTTTCACTCTTCGATAGAGCAGAATTTTCTTGTTTGAAAAAACGAAGACGTTTACAGCTATTTTTATCTGTGATTCATTGTTGATTTCTTTACTCATAATACAGCGTTATTTAGATAGATTTATTATAGCAGCCCGATGGGTTTCGGTCGGACTATTTTTAGCGCAAAACGAGACAAATGAGACAGGCGTCCTCACGGATTAAGATTTTCTTTTATCCCGTTTGTTTCATTAACTGTCTTCTTAAAAGAAATTTGCGAACCTCCTCAATGACAACAATTGTGGAGGTGGCTATTGCTATTTTTATCCATTCAGATGCTTCTATGGGCACGGTATGCAGAATTTTTTGAAAGGTCGGATGATATACCGCCAGTATCTGCAGGAAAAACACCAGAACAGTCGCGGCGACTAAAAATTTGTTTGAAAATGGATTTATTCTGAAAATGGACTTGCTCTCAGATCGGCAGTTCCAAGCGTTATACCATTGGAAAAACGCCAACGTAACAAGTGAGATGGTCAAAGCTTTATCCATTTCGCCACCGATATAATTTTTAAAAAGAAAAAGAGTACCGACAGCCATTGGGATTGCCATGATGAACATTCTTTGCAACATCAGGGAATCAACCAAATATTTTGAGGGACGTTCGAATTTTTTCCACAGAAGACTTTTGGCTTTTGGCTCCATTGCCAGGGCAACATCGAGAAACCCGTCAGTGACAAAATTTAACCAGATAATCTGAGCCGCCAATATTGGCAACGGATAACCAAGCAAAAGCGCGCCTGTAATCGTCAGAATTTCTCCCAGGCTCGTGGAAAAAAGATAAAGCATAACCCTTTTTATTGTTTTATAAATACTCCTGCCTTCTTCAATGGCAGAGACGATGCTGCCAAAATTATCATCCAAAAGAACGATATCAGACGCTTCTTTGGCAACCTCGGTGCCGATTTTCCCCATGGCCACGCCAAGGTCCGCGGCCACCAATGACGGGGCGTCGTTTACGCCGTCGCCCGTCATGGCTATAATTTCCCCTCGTTTTTTGTAAGCATTAATGATTTTCAATTTATGCTCCGGGGTAACACGGGCAAAAACTGAAACGATTGAAAGCCTGCCTGAAAGTTCAACATCAGACATAGAATCTATGTCGGCACCGGTGAGGATTTCATCTCCGTCGCGGTAAATTCCTGCTTCTTTAGCAATCGCCTGTGCCGTGATTTTGTGGTCTCCGGTAACCATAACCACACGGATTCCGGTCTCTTTGGCTCGGCTCACCGCTTCTTTTACCTCTGGTCTTAACGCATCTTGCATTCCTAAAAGTCCAACAAAAGACAGCGAATTCAGATTCTTTGGCTCAAGATCATCGGAAAAATCTTGATTCACGGCCACTGCCAAAACTCTCAACCCCTGCCCCGACATTTTTTCGGATATTTTTTGCAGTTCTTGTTTTTCTTTATCTGTAAGTTTTTGATCTGTTTTTTCTCCTTTTACCCGCTGACAAAGATTGAGAATCACCTCGGGCGCGCCGATAACCGTTAAGAGATTATTTTTCCCAACTTGATGAAGCGTGGCATGATACTTGAGTTTGTAGTCGAACGGAACTTCAGCGATCAGCGGTGATTCAAGTTCTATTTTTTCATGGTGAAAACCGATCTTCTCTCCGAAAACCAACATTGCGGCTTCTGTCGGGTCTCCGGAAATGCGCCACTGTTTGTCTTTTGCCGCATAATAAAGACCAGCGTTAGCGCAAAGAGCTGCCGCTTTACCAATAAATGACAGGCCGTCGTGGGTCGTCGGGTCAATAACATTGCCGCCAAGCATTATCCCGCCTTTCGGTTCGTAACCGATACCGTCAATGTCAAAAAGTTTGTTTTCCACAAAAACTTTACGGATAACCAATTCGTTCTTGGTGATTGTTCCGGTTTTATCCAGCGCAATTACCTGCGCCTGGCCCAATGCTTCAACTGCTTGCAGTCTTTTGACGAGGGCATTATGTTTTGACATTCGCCAAACGCCAGTAGCCAAGACAAGCGTCATGACAACCGGCAGCCCTTCGGGGATAATCGAAACGGATAACGAAACAACAATTTTGAGCATTTCCGTAAGCGGATGGCCCAGGACTACGCCGGCGGCAAAAATTACAATTGCGATGAAAAAGACGACAACAATGATTGCTTTTGAGAGATGGCGAATCTTCGTTTTCAAGGGAATCTCCGTGTCAATCACCGAGATCTCTTTGGCAATTTTCCCGATGGCGGTTGAAATATTAGTGGCGACAACGACAGCCTTGCCGTTGCCGGAAGACACATATGTCCCTTTGAAAACTATGTTTTTTTGGTCGGCCAGCGGCAAGTTCTCTCTGCTTATGATGTCTGCTATTTTATTAACAGGCTCAGATTCTCCGGTGAGAGATGCTTCGTCAACTCTCAAGCCGTGTGACATGATGATTCTGGCATCAGCCGGCGCCTTTTCGCCTTCTTGAAGAATGATGATATCTCCGGGAACGACTTCTTGATCAGAAATTCCGTACCGTTCCCCATCTCGCAGAACGGTTGCGCTTGTTTCAACGAATTTTTTGAGAGCTGAAAGAGTATTTTGGGCCTTACCTTCTTGGATTGTGCCGACAATGGCATTAAAAAATAAAACGGCAAGAATAATTAAACTATCCGTTGTTTCGCCGGTTATGTAAATTGTGAAGCTTGCGGCAAGAAGTATATAAATCAGCGGATTTCGAAACTGATTCAGAAAAATCTGCAGTACGGTTGGCGTTTTCTCTTTCGGGAGGCTGTTTTCACCGTATCTTTTCAGTCGATTCCGAGCTTCTTCAATTGACAAGCCGTTTTCACTCGTCTCCAGTTCTTGGTATATTTTTTTCAAAGAAAAAGAGTGCCAAGGGGTTGTCAAGGTATTCATGTCCATGGGTAAAGGTTATTTAAATTAATCAGCAAGTTGGTGAAGTATTATTGCGTATCTGTATTATATCAAACCCACCCGTCTCGGTCAGACTTGTTTTGTGTGCTTTTTTCTTTTTTTGTCTTTTCTCTTAGCAATTTCTGGAACTCCTTCTCCGGGGCTTATTATTGTTTGAACTCTTACACCTTTTAGGTTTTGAGCAAGCTTAGCGAATGTAACTCCAGTAAGTTCCCTTTTTTTAATCAAATCTGCGATAACGTCTCCTGATATACCTTCACCGGAATCAGATGTTAAGAATGTATTCAGGTGAAACACATCTTTTGATTCATCTGCCGTAGTCTTTAATGTATTTAGTAATTCCGCTGGATCTAAATTATTTAAACCAAACTCCATGCCAGCATCCCACATTTCTACATGTTTAACCAAGGGAATTTTACCGTTTTTTACATCAAAACTGAAAAGATCATAATCAGTAAAGGGAATGTGAAAATCTCTATAACTTATAAATAATTTGTCATCGATTTTCATTTGAAAATGATAGTGTGGTTTCTTAAACCAAAAACTAGAGATATGCGCTCTACCGCTAAAGCAGTTTTTGGAACACTGGAATGACCATTCTAGGTTCTTGTACTTTATTGTCTCTTCAATTATTTGATAAGGTCTTCTCTCTGATTCCAAGTCATTGATATTTTTAAACATGACCTCACTATTGGCTACCCAACGTAAATACGGCCTAATCCTAAAAAAGTCAATACTCTCTAAAACTTTTCTTATTTCTTTTTTATCTACTCCATTTGGTCGTAACAACCAATGGAAGCAAGGTTTGTCTTTATCTGAAAAGTCTAGGTTTTGACCACAAAAATCGCAAACTCCTCTTTTAAAAGCTTTTAAAAATCTTTCGTGATCTTGTCTTGTTTCTTCAATCACACGCTTATTAAACTCTCGCATTTCGTTTTTATCTGGTTCTTGGAGATTTGGATACATGTTTAAGCTGTTTTTCTACTTAGCCTACTTAATAAAAAATCTTACTGAAAAGACAAGAATCGTCAAAATAAAAATATTATTTTCGCTACTGTATTATATAAGAAGCATGCTACTTTGTAGCCTTAATGAGGATAGCTGGGGGGCTAGGGATCGAACCTAGAGCTTCTCCTTCAAAGGGAGACGTGTTACCATTGCACCACCCCCCAAAATTACAAACTACATTCTACCATACCTTTTGCTTTTCCTAATAAAACTATTCTAATATTCTCAAGAATTTGAGAATAGTTTTTCCCGTATCGGAAAGCTTGTGTCTGACAGTGTTGCCTTCGTTCCTTTTCAAGACTAACCCGGAGATTGCCAATCGTCTTGTGTGTTCCGAGGCGGTTTTGAAATTTATGTTCAACTTTTCCGCAATTTCAAAAACCGACAGTTCGGGTTCTTTTTCCAAAAGTGAGAGCATCGCAATTCTTCTGTGATTCGCCGCTCCTTTGACCACTCTTTCAAGTTGTCTTGCTGTTTTCATATCTACTTATGTTTTTACTCTAATTACCCTCTGCCGATCTTAAAGTCTATTCTAATATTCTTAAGAATATTAGAATAGACTCAGTTAATATATTATACCTCAGCGGATAAGCTAAAACTGAGTTTTACTAGCCTAATCTTATTTGCTCAAGCTACACACAAATTATGTGTTGGATAAAGTTTCAACAATCACCAGCTCAATCGGCAAAGACGGAATAATTGATTTTTTGATGTTCGGTAAAATCAGCATGAACTCTTTCAAAAGAGTTTTCAGTATTTGTAGATTGAACTTTCCGGACAAAAGTTTCAGGACGGCAATCTCTTCACTGTTAAACTCTGATTTCAAAGACTTTTCATGCGCCGGGTCAAGCTTCAAAAGCAGGATTTTTTCCAAAAAGCCGATGACAATTTTCATTACTTCATGGAGCTGGAAGCCTTCCTGCTGTAAAAAGTTAACAAACCTGACACTTTGTTCAATGTCGTTTTCCGCCAAAAACTCCAGAAAATCTTTTATTTTTTCAAACCGGATGATGCCTAAAACGCTTTCCACTTCGCTTAAAGTGATTTTTTTGTCATAAGAAAACGCCACCACCTGCGACAAAATAGATTCGGCGTCGCGAATACTGCCTTCTGAAGACCGGGCGATCGCTTTCAGGGCCAGTTCGTCAACGGCAAACTTTTCTTTTTCCGAGATTTGTTTCAGTTTTTTGACAATCTCAATCACTGGCAAGCGCCGGAAATCAAACCGCTGGACTCTTGAAAGAATCGTCGCCGGCAGTTTTTCCGCTTCAGTCGTCGCCAGAATAAAAATCGCGTGCGCCGGCGGCTCTTCCAGGGTTTTCAGCAAAGCATTGAACGCCGCCGGAGTGAGCATGTGTGATTCGTCAATAATGAAAACTTTGTATTTTGATTTGACCGGAGAAAACCGAATCCCTTCTTTCAAATCGCGAATCTCGTCAATGCCGCGGTTTGACGCGGCGTCAATCTCAATCAGGTCAACCGAGTGGTTGCGGCTAATCTCCTGGCAGATTTCGCATTTGTTGCATGGTTCGAAATATTGATTTTGGCCCGTTCGATTAATCTCAGGGCCAAGGCAATTAATTGCCTTGGCGAAAAGCCTGGCCATCGTGGTTTTGCCCGTGCCCCTGACTCCGGCGAACAAATAAGCGTGGGAGATTTTGTTCAGAAGTAAAGCGTTTTGAAGCGTTCTTTTGACTGATTCCTGGTTGATAAAATCGCTGAACTTCAGCGGCCGGTATTTGCGGTAAAAAACAAGGGAATGTTCGTGATTTTCAATCATAAGTTAATTTTAACATAAATCAAAAAGACAGCGCTTTGGCGGCGCTGTCTTTTGTGCAGACTGGCTGACGGATTATTCAAATGCCCACTACGGTGTAAACCGGCTCAGAGCAACCTTTGGGCAGGTTGACAAAAACTTCAATCCGCAGGTTTGACTTCGGCTTCAAGGAAAGTTCATGAAGCTTTGCAAACACAGCGCTGCCGCGCCGCACCCTAACCGTGTGTTTCGTTGGCCCTTGTTGCCCAAGTGGGTCTGGTAGTTTGAAACTCAACACAGCCGTTCTGCTGTTTAAGGACTTTAACCTGGCATCTACAGACAGGTTTGACATAAAAACCTCCTTTTCATTGGAAACGCTGCCGGATTATACAACTATTTTTGAGTTTTGAACACCAGGAGCTTATAGCCAAAAAAATTGGGAACGAACGCGATTAGGATGCCGAAAAACACGCCGAAGTTGGCGCAAAAAATAAACAAATTCTGACCAAGATAAGTTCCGCAGAATTTTACCGCCAAAGCCGCTGAGGAAACGTTGAACGATTCATGAAAAAACTGAAAATCACAACGACTGAAAAAGAAATGGTTTTGAACAAAGAATAAAAAACCAGCTCTTGTTTGCCGGTCAAAAAAAGCAGCGCGTTCAGAACACCAAAATCCAAAACCGTGTTCAAAACGCCGACAAAAACAAAGCGGAAAAACTCAGAGGCTCGGCTCATAGCTTTTCGGCGACTCCGGCTTTTTGTCCTGTGAAAGGTATTTTTCGTTTATTTCTTTCAGAACTTCATCTTTTGTTTTCGTTGAGTATTTTTGCCGCGAAAGCCCGATGATTTCTTCGCGGAGCGGTTCTTCCGGTTTGACAGGCTTGGGCAACGCAAAATTAAACGCCTGGCTCATTTTGCCGTTAATCATCAAACGGGTGTAAGCGTTGAAGTTTTCAATATTGACCAGGTCCTGTTCGGAAAAAGTCGGTTCAAAAAATATTTTCATGGCGGAAGCGTCTTCCGGGCCGATCCGGAAACTGACAACAGTGCCGACGTTGCCGAAAACCGCTTTTCTGACGTCATCTCCAAGCTGGCCAATGTACTGGTGCGCCATGGTCATTGCCAGTTTGAACTTCCTGGCTTCGGAAAGGATATTGGTGATAGTCTTGGTGGTGACGTTCTGGAACTCGTCAATGTAAAGGAAAAAATTCGGCAGTTTTTCAATGTCCTGGCCGGTTCTTGACATGGCGGTCATAAAGATTTTTCCGGTCAGAAGCATGCCCATGAAAAACGCGTTTGTTTCGCCGATTAAGCCTTTGGAAAGGTTGATTATCAAAATCTTTCTGTTTTCCACGACGTCTTTGATGCTGAAACTGGAACTTTCCTGGGCGATTATCGGCTTGATATAGTCGTTGGCAATGAACGGGTTAAGCTTTGAAAGCACCCAGGTGGCGACATTGCCCAGGCTGAACTCGCCCGAAGCTTTTTCCGCTTCTTTCTGCCAGAAATGGACAACCACTGGGTCGGGACAGCGTTCAAGTAATTGGTTGCGGAAAATTCTGTCGGAAAAAACCCGCGGCAGGTCAAGCAAAGTCGGTTTCATGACGGTGTCGTTCAAAAGAAGGAAAATCGCGTTTTTGAAGTACTGTTCAAACATCGGGCCGCCGACTTCCGCCAGGTTGTAAATCTTGCCGATAATCTCCAAAAGTTCGTTGGCAATGAAAGTTTTTTGTTCCGGCTGGCTGCGGTCGTATTCCAGAAGATTGTAGCCGATCGGATGTTCGGTGTCCGCCGGATTGAAATAAATCACGTCCTGCTTCCTTGATTCTGGCACCAAGCCAAGAATGTCCCGGGCGTCGTTGCCGTGCGGGTCAATGAACGCCAGGCCTTCGCTGTTTTCCATGTCCTGCTTGATTAAATGCTTCAAAAAGCTGGTTTTGCCGGTGCCTGTCTGGCCAATGACATACATATGCCTGAATCTGTCTGATAAAAGCATTCTGACGGGTTTTTTCTGACCGCGGTACAGGGAGTTGCCCAAAACCAAGCCTTGCTGAGGCAGTTCCAAAGGCGGCTGGGCGGTTCTTGACCGCGTCCGTTTGATTTTCGTGGTTTCAATCATCTGGCTTGTCGGCAGATGAGCCAAGGTCGCGAGCTCAAGCGTGGACAAAATCAGTTTGTTTTTGTCGCGGAAGTTTCTGAAAGAAAAATCGTAAATCTCTTTTTCTTCTTCTTTGCCGGAAAGTTTTTTCAGGCTCAAGGAGTTGCCTTTGGGATTTGCCAGCTGCGGCAGGATTGATTCAACCTGGTTCAGCAGACTTTCGGCTTTCTGCAAGTTCGGACAGGAAGACAC
>Ga0076099_101_pt1 | contig 52143 bp, 46 predicted proteins | sample RifGroC1_FD_68128 | JGI IMG/M metagenome (GOLD analysis project Ga0076099, IMG submission 68128) | Parcubacteria bacterium GW2011_GWC1_45_9 | reverse complement strand
AGTCGTGTGAAGCCTTTTGGTTTTTTGATTGATAAATTCGGGCAAGGTTTTCACATATGTGTTCAAAAGCTTTGCCAGTTCGCGCCATTCAAGAACATCGCTGACAATTTCGTGCTGGGATTCGATTTTTTCCAAGGTCTCCGAATCAGTCGAAAAATATCCGCTTTTGAGCTTTCGGGATTTTTTTGACGGCAGTTTCAGTTTTTGGTAAATGACCGCCGAAAGCTCTTTGGGAGAATTGAGGTTAAGTTTTTCGCCGGCCAGTTCAAAAATTCTTTGTTCAATTTTTCCAAGTTTTTTTTCAACCTCTTTTCTGAATTCACCCAAAAACTTCTCATCAATCAAAACGCCGTTTTTTTCCATCTGAAAAAGAACCTGAATTAGCGGCATCTCTATTTCGCGGTATATTTTTTTGATTTCCTGAACCGCATCAAGTTTGCGGAAAAGACCGATAAACTGTTCAATCAAGTTTTCCGCGTCAAATTCCTGTTTCAAAAAGCGCTTAACCAGTTTCTCCACGCGGTAATCGGAAAGCTCGGAATCAGCCAGCCAGCCGAGAATCTTCAAATCAAAAACTTCAAAAAACTCGGGGTTCTGTTTTTCAAAAAGGCGGTTGGAAAACAGCTCGAGTCCGTGTAAAAGGCTTTTGAAATCAAAAACAATCTTAACCACTTTTTCGTCAGGCAAAATGTCTTTGAAATAACTTTTCAGCTCCGCCAAAGAAACCGTGGTCTTAAAGACACCGTCAGAAACAAAAAAGATTTCTAGGTCTTTTTGCACCAGAAAAATCTCGGAAAAAGAGCCGGATTTCTTAAAAAACTTTTCCGAAGAAAGCTCTTTGAGCTTTGGCAGAGCGCTTTTTTCAAGCGCTTCGGTTTTTGATTCAAAACCGACTCTTTTCAAAAGCGACCGGAAACCCAGCTCTTCAAAAAAATCCGCCAGCTCCCGGGAATGAAGTTTTTCCCTTTGAAAAGAAAAGTCTTTGTCTTTGACAAGCAGGTTTCTTCTGATGGTCGCTAAGTCCTTGAAAAGAAAAGCGTTTTTTTCCTCTTCTTTGAGCTTTTCCGAGATTTTTTCATTCAATTTTCCTTTCTGTCGCGCGGCAAAGATTTTTTCCAAACTGCCGTATTCCAAAATCAAGTTTGTCGCGGTTTTCGGACCAATGCCCAAAACCCCGGGAATATTGTCCGAAGCGTCACCAGCCAGGGCTTTAAAGTCCGGAAGCAAAGCCGGAACAAAACCGTATTTTTCCACGACCGCTTTTTCATCATAAATCACGGTATCAGTAATGCCTTTTTTCAATGAAAACATCCTGACCCGGTCACCCACCAGCTGCAAAAGGTCATTGTCGCCGGAAAGAATGACAATTTCAGACTTTTTGTCTTTCAAAAGGCTGGAAACTACGGAGCCAACCGCATCGTCGCCGTCGTGCTCCGGAAAAGAAATCATTTTAACGCCCAAAATTTCCAAAAACTGCTTGACGCGCCCGACCTGTGAATAAAAATCTTCGCCGTTGTCTTCGCGCTGAGCTTGATAGTCTGAATAAAGCTCGTTCCTGAAAGTTTTTCCGCGAAGGTCAAAACAAGCAACAACGCCATCGGGAGAAAAATCCGAAATAATCTTCAAAAACATTGAGCAAAAGCCGTAAATTGCGCCCGAAGCTTCGCCGGATTTGGTCATAAAACCCGGCATGGCGTGATAAGCCCGGTGAATCAGTCCAAAAGTATCAATGACAACAATCTTCATAAAGAAAAAATCATTTTAATTATAAATTTATTCAATGGTTATTTTGCGTTTGTTTCCGCCAAGATGTTCAAACTTCAGCCAGACAGTGTTTTTTGGCAGAAGTTTTTTCACTTTTTCCGCCCACTCCAAACAAACAATGTTTTCATTGTTTTTCACAATCTCTTTCAGTCCCAGGTACTCAAAATCAGGCTGTTCCAGCCGCCAGCAATCAACATGCCAGAAAAATCTCTTGTCCGGCGCGGCCTTGGCGAAGCGGGATTTTTTTCTCTTCTCAGGAATCAAAAACGACTTCATGACAACAAAGGTCGGGCTGATGACGCGGTCTTTGATTTTCAAAGCTTTTGCCAGAGTCTGGATAAAACAGGTCTTGCCAACGCCAAGATTGCCGGTCAGAGCCAGAATCAGGGGCTGGTCAAGGTTTTTGAACTTTAAAATGAAAGCTCTGGCAAGCTTTCGCGTTTGCTCCGGCGACTCTGAAAAAAACTCAAGTCTCATTAGATTATTTTAACACTTTGCCGACAGTGGCTGCCGTCCCCTGTTGTTTCAACGCTAAAAATTGGAAATTGGAGTTTTTAAAGTTATAATTTCTTATTATGGCGCTTTATTTTTCGCATCTTGAAGAAGCCCGGGCTGAAGACCTGGCTCAGAAAAAAGCTGACAAGCTCAAGCTTGAGTACTTGTCAATGAAAAGTTTGCCGGTCAACACCGAAGCTTTGAAAATCATTCCTTATCAAAAAGCTAAAAATATCCGGGCTTTGGTTTTTGACAAAAAACTCCGCGAGTTCAGCATGGCCGCGGTTGACCCGGAACAAAAACCCGTCCAGGACCTGATTAAAGAAATAAAAAAGTTCGGCAAGCTCAATGTTTTCGTTGTTTCTGATCTGGCGCTGGAAAAATATCTTGAAAACTACCAGCTGATTCCAAAGTCGCGCGAAGCCATCACCGGCGAAATTCCGCTGACGCAAAAAGCGGTCCAGGCTGTCGGCGAACAGCCAGACCACAAAAAATTCCTTGAGTCTTATTTTTCCGAAGACTACGACGTTTCCGAAATCATCAACTGGCTGATTGCTTACGCCATGTTCACCGAAGCTTCCGACCTTCACATTGAACCGAAAGAAAAACTGATTGTTTTGAGATACCGCATTGACGGCATTCTTTATCCGATCGCCGAGATGCCTTTGAACATCGGACGAAAGATTGTTGACCGGTTCAAACTTACGAGCCAGATCAGCCTGAATATCAGAAACGTTCCCCAGGACGGCCGCTACACCATTAAAATGGAAGATGCTTCAATTGAGGTCCGCGTCTCAACGATTCCCGGGCCGGAAGGCGAAAACATTGTCATGCGTTTTCTGAACCCGAAAACCATTGGCCTGGAACTGGAAAATCTCGGGCTTCGCGAAGCAGACGAACAAATTTTAAATCGCGAGATTAAAAAACCGAACGGCCTGATTATTGTCACTGGCCCGACTGGCTCCGGAAAAACCACCACGCTTTACGCTTGTTTGAAACGGGTCGCCAACCAGGAAAACAAAGTGATTACACTTGAAGATCCGATTGAGTACCGCATTCCTTTGATTGAACAAACTCAGGTTGAATCAAAAGAAGGCTACACTTTCGCTTCCGGCCTGCGCGCGATTCTGCGCCAAGACCCGGACGTGATTTTAGTCGGCGAAATCAGGGATCAGGAAACCGCGGAAATCGCCATGCACGCGTCTTTGACCGGCCACCTCGTTTTTTCCACCATCCATACCAATGACGCCAGCGGCACGGTTCCAAGGCTTTTGGAGTTCAAGGTCAAGCCGGAGATTATTTCCGCGGCCATGAACCTGGTGATTGCCCAAAGGCTTGTCCGGCGGCTTTGCCAGACTTGCAAGCAGGAAACAAAGATTGAGCCAAAGCTGAAACAAAAAATCAGTGAATTTCTCAAGCAGGAAGCTCCCCTGGTTAAAAACCTTGATGAGCTTCTGGCAAAAAACGTTTTTTATGCTCCGAAAGGATGTCAAGTTTGCGGCCAAAAAGGCTACAAAGGCAGGGTCGCGGTTTTTGAGATGATTTTAATCAATGACGAGATGCAAAACCTGATTCATGCCGACGCGAACGAAGTTGCCATCAGAAATCTTGCCAGAAAATCAGGCTCCTTGTCTTTAATGGCAGACGGCATGATTAAAGTTTTGCAGGGCGTGACTGATCTGGATGAGCTGGAAAAAGTCGTCGGACCGTTTCGATAGACGCGAAACACGTATTGTTTTATCCGGAAAACCAGGCTATTTTCTGGCTCTTGACAAATCTGGGTTTTCTGCTACAATTCGGTTTAGACATTTCGAGGCAACTTACCCCTTTGACTTTGCTGATTAAAGGGGTGAGTTAAGGGAAATCTTTATCGGTACTTTGGCTCAGGCTGGGGTATTCGTGAACCTCTCTCTTTAATCTTTTGCCTCGAAATGCCTGTCCCTCATCTTTCATGGGGGATTTATTTTTTAAGAGCAAATCTGAAACCTTGTGTTAAAATGAGCTAGATAAATCCCACACTTAACCAAAGACTAGTCTTCTTCGAATATGAATATTGAAACACGCTTAAACAGCTTAACTTCCAACAAGAGCCTGTCCAGGCTGTCTTGGCTTATTAAAACACGAAGACGAATTCATATTTGTCTTTGTTAAGTGTGGGATGAAAACTCCAAAAAACCCGGAAGACAAAGTTTTAGACTCGCTTTTAAGGCCAAAAACCTGGTCTGACTTTATTGGCCAGGAAAAAATCAAATACTCGCTGAAAATCATGCTTGATTCGGCGAAAAAAAGGCAAGCGAGCTGCGACCATATTCTGTTTTACGGGCCGTCTGGGGTCGGCAAAACCACTTTGGCTCATTTAATCGCCCAGGAGCTTTCCGGAAAAATGACCCGGACTTCCGGCCCGGCCATCAAAAAAATCGGCGACATGGCCGCACTTTTAACAAATCTTGAAGACAACGAAATCCTGTTTATTGACGAAATTCACCGGCTGAACAAACAGATTGAAGAGGTTTTGTATCCGGCGATGGAATCAAGCCGGCTTAATTTAATGATTGGCAAAGGCGTTTCCGCAAGAAACATTGAGCTCAACCTGCCAAGATTCACCTTGGTCGCGGCGACCACCAGACCAAGCCTGCTTTCTTCGCCCTTGAGAAACAGGTTCGGTTCAATCAACCACCTTGATTTTTACGAAGACAAAGAAATCAAACAAATCATCAGACGTTCGGCCGAGATTCTAAAAATCAGACTTGATGAAAAAGCCGTCGAAGTCCTGGCAAAAGCCAGCCGGGCAACGCCCAGAGTCGCCAACCGAATCTTGAAAAGAACCTGGGACCTGGCGATTGTCCGGGAGCTACCGGAAATAACCAGAGCCATGGCGGAAGAATCTTTGAAAATCCTGAATATTGACGAGTTTGGCCTGGAGTGGGGCGACCGCAAGCTCCTTGAATTGATTGTCAAAAAATACCGCGGCGGGCCTGTCGGCATCCAAACAATCTCTGCGGCCCTGAACGAAGAAAAAGACACAATTGAACAGGTTTTTGAACCATATCTTCTGAAAATCGGTTTTCTTGAACGGACAAATCGCGGTCGGGTTGCCACAAAATCAGCCCTGGAGCGTTTCGGTTGAGTAAAACAGTTTGTTGATAGAATATGAAAACTTTCTTAAAATTTATTCTACTTTCTATTCTTCTGGCTTCGCCAGATCTCGCAAAGCGAGACTATTTTCTATTTTCTGATTTTGCTTTCGCGGCGACAGTCTCTTTAAGAATCAATGAAATTATGTACAGCCCTCCAGGACAAGGCTCTGACAAAGAATGGGTTGAGCTTTACAACTTTGGCGACAAAGAGATTGAGATTTTCGGCGGCGTCTCCAAAAACTCCTGGGTTTTTGTCGACTCTTCCGGAGCCCATTTTCTGGCAAAAGAGCCTTTGCGTGGCAGCTTAATCATCAAACCGAAAGAGTTTTTGATTCTTGCCAATAACGCCGAAGAGTTTTTAAAATCGCATCCGAATTTTTCCGGCAATCTGGCTGACACCACCATGAGTCTGCCGGACAGCTATGGTTTCATCCAGATAAAAAACGAACAAGGGGTTGCCGTCTCTCAGGCTCTTTGGTCGCAAAACCTCGGCGCCAATGCCAACAATCGGACACTGGAGTTCACGAAAAATATTTTTCGTGAAAGCTTGAGGGACTACGGCAGCCCCGGTGAAGAAAACTCTGTTGAAAACGTGGTTCTGCCGCCAGCGCCCTCTCCCGTCATTTCTTCGCTGCCAAAACCCTTGGCTTCGCCGACTCCCCAGCCAAAACCAAAAACCGGCAAAGTTGTTTTGAATGAGATTTCTTACAATCCCGGCCAGGGCAGCCAGGCTTGGGTTGAACTGAAAAATCAGGAAACAAAAGAAATTGACCTTTCCGGCTGGAAAATTGTCCAGCTGCAAAAGAAAGGCGAAACCTTTATCCAGGGAACCGTAAAGCCGAACGGTTTTTTCATGGTCAATCTTCCAGGATTGAACAAAAACTCGGAAACCGTTCAGATTTTTGACTCGGAAAACAAAAAAATCTTTGAGGTCAGATACTCAAGCCCGATTCCGCTTGACTGGTCAGCGGCAAGATTTGAAGATTCCATCTGGAAAATCACTTCCCGGCCGACGCCGGAAAAAGAAAATATTTATTTCGTTCCCCAGGAAATCAAACAAAACTTCGTTCCCCAGGAACTGATTCCAATGATTAGTTTTGAAAACTCAAGCAAAGTCTTGACCAACCAGAATCCGCCGGACAAAAACCTGCTGATTTTGAAAGGTTTGGCTTTAAGCTTTCTGCTTTCTCTTTGCTTTGTCGCCCTGAAGAAAAAACTAACCCTGTAACGCTCAGATGTCCGGACATTCAAAATGGGCAAAACTCAAGCACTCAAAACCCCTGGTTGACGCCAAAAAGTCAAAAAACTTTTCCAAACACTCAAATTTAATCGCCATTGCCGCCAAGCAGGGCGGAAACCCGGATCCGAAACTCAACCCCTACCTGAAAGAAGCAATTGAAAACTCCCGCCAGGTCAATCTGCCGCAGGACAATATTGAACGGGCAATCAAAAGAGGTTTGGGTCTGATTCCGGGAATTATTTTTGAAGAGCTGACAATTGAAGCTTACGGGCCCGAAGGTGTTGCTTTAATCATCAAAGCCGCCACGGACAACAAAAATCGGACCATCCCCGAAATCAGGAAAATTCTTTCCCAAACCCAAAGCCACGGTGCAATCGCCGACTCGGGCTCAGTGCTCTGGCTTTTCCAGGAAATCGGCAGATTTGAAATTGATAAATCCGTCTGGGACAAAAACTCCGGAATTGAGCTTGAAGTAATTGACGCCGGCGCTACTGATGTTTTTCCGGACGAAAATTCAATGACTGTTCTGACCGGCAAAGAAAGCTTTGAAAATCTGAAAAAACTTTTCCGTTCAAAATCAGTTAATTTTGAGGCCGAACTTGGTTATCAAGCCGCTACTGAAATTGAGGTGAAAAACAAAGACGCTGCGGAAAAGATCATCCAGCTGGTGGAAAATCTTGAAGAAAGAGATGACGTCGGCTCGGTTTACACTAACGCCAAGATTGAATGACGCTAAAAAACGAAAAAATCATTATCGGCATTGACCCAGGCACCAAAAGAATCGGCTTTGGCGTTGTTGCCATTGCCGGCAAACATATCAGATTCCTTGACGCTGGTTTGTTAAAACCGAAAAAGCAGGGCTTCTTGGCTCCGGCAAAAGAACTGGCCGGGCTTTTGAAAAAACACCGGCCGGAAACGCTTTGTATTGAAAAAGTTTATTTTTCAAAAAATGTCCGAAGCGCCATTTCGGTTTCGGAAATCAAAGGCGCTTTAACGCTTGAAGCGGAAAATCAAGGCTTGGAAATCGTTGAGATCTCGCCGACAGAAGTCAAGAGCGCGCTCACTGGATATGGCCAGGCCGACAAAACCTCTGTCAGAAAAATGGTTTTTAAAATAATCGCGCCGCCGAAAAATTTGTTTTCCAGAGACGCGATTGACGCTTTGGCAATTGCCATCGCCGGCGAGATGAAAAATAAATCAGAAAAGTTATTAACCATTGACAAATCCCCCATATTTGGTAAAAAAACATTTAATTAGCAATACAATATGACAACAGACATTTTGTGGAAAACAGCGCTGGCAATTAAAAACAAGGAAGAAGACGAGGTCTTAACTCCGGACGCTCCGGAAGAAGAGGATTCCGAACTCGACGAAGGCGACGAAGACCTTTTTGGCGAAGTTAATCTTGACGAAGATTTGGAAGAAGTTGAAGAAAGCAAACTTGACCCCGAGGAAGAGAAAAAAGTTGACGGCTTTTTTGAAACCGAAAAATAATCAGAAACAACCAAAAACCCCGCTTGATAGCGGGGTTTTTGGTTTCAACGTTGTTCTAAAAACTCAACTATAGCTACATCTCTCTTGCCCTTTCTGATCCAGAAAAATCTCTTAAAAAGAATCTTTCCTGTCGCACCATTTTGTTGAACCAGATATCTTGAGGCTGTCATTGAACTAGTGAGGCCTGTTATATATAAACCTTCTTCAAGGGTAAGCTCTCCTGGTTTTTTTGCTGTTTTTGCATAAGGTAAAGCCGTTTTCACAAATTCAATGTCTTTTAAGTCAAGGTTTTCGTCTTTTGCTTTATCGTAAACCAATTCGGACACTTTTTTGGCTTCCTCCGCGACTAATTTGCCGTGAACCAAAACAGTCATCTCAAACGCCAGTTCTTTTTGGAGCTTCCGTCCTTCTTTTTTCTCCTGCCATTTCTTTTCCAGGGCCAGGGTTTCAATCTGGTTTTTGAAAGAAAAATACTTTGCCAGCCTCGGCGCTAAAGAGTCTTCAATGCCAACAAAAAACTGGTAAAACTCAAACGGATGGGTTTTTTCCGGGTCAAGCCAGATGGTTTTACCAACGGCGGACTTGCCGAATTTTTTGCCGGTTTGCGGGTCTTCAATCAAAGGCCATGACAATGCCGCGGCTTGCTTGGCCAGCTTTTTTCTGATTAAATCAACTCCCTGGACCATATTGCCCCACTGGTCCGAACCAGCCACCTGGGCCTGGCAGCCGCGTTTTTCAAAAAGATAAAGAAAATCATAAGCCTGCAAAAGCTGGTAAGAAAACTCGGCAAAAGAAATGCCTGATTCGCGCCCCAGTCTGGTTTTAACAGACTCTTTATCAAGCATGGAATTCAGGGTGATGTGTTTGCCGGCATCCCGCAAAAACTCAAGCAGTTTGAGTTTGCCAAGCCAGTCGTGATTGTCCAGAAGCAAAAATTTTTCGCCCCGCAAAATCTTTTGAATCTGCCGCTTGATTGATTTTTTGTTCTTTTCAATCTCCTGTCTTGACAATACCGGCCTTTCTTTTTCCTTACCCGACGGATCGCCAACCATGGTCGTGCCTGAAGCTGCCAGAATTATCGGCTTGTGTCCGAATTTAACCGCCCGTTTCATCATCAAAAGCCCAAGGAGGTGTCCCAGATGAAGGCTCGACGCGGTCAGATCAATCCCCCAATAAAAAGTCGTTGGCCGACGGAAAACTTCTTCGCTGTTTTCCGTCGCCTGAAAAAGCAGACCGCGCCATTTGAGTTCTTCAAAAAAATCGTTTCTCATAATCTGTCTTAATTAATATAACACAACAGAGGAAAACCGGCAGTTCAAAAATCCCGCAATTTGTTCTATGATTAGACAATGAAACCCAATAACCAAAAACCGTTCAAATTATTCCTGGTCGTCGGCACCAGTGTTTTTTTCGGATTTTTCGCCTGGCTGGCGCTGATTACTTACAACCTGCCCGGTCCGGAAAGCTTTGATTCAAGAATCGTCAACCAGTCAACCAAGATTTTCGCCCGGGACGAAAAAACCGTTCTCTATGAAATTCACGGCGAAGAAAAAAGAACGGTTGTCGGTTTTGACCAGATTCCGGATGTTGTCAAAAAAGCGACTTTAGCGGCTGAAGACGCCGAGTTTTACCAACACCCGGCGTTTGACATCCGGAGCATGTTTCGCGGCCTGGTCATCAACCCGATTTTCCGCGGCACGTCTGTTCAAGGCGGCTCAACCATCACCCAACAGCTGGTCAAAAACACCTTGCTGACTCCGGAAAGGACTTTGACGAGAAAAATCAAAGAACTGATTTTAGCGATTCGTTTTGAAAAAAAATATTCCAAAGACCAGATTTTTGAATTTTACCTGAACCAGATTCCTTACGGCTCAAACGCTTACGGCATTGAGTCGGCGTCAAAGACTTTTTTTAATAAATCTGTCGGCGAACTGACGCTGGCGGAAGCGAGCTATCTGGTTTCCCTACCGAAAGCGCCGAGCTATTACTCGCCTTACGGCAGCCACCTGGACAAGCTCAAAGAAAGGCAGGAATATGTTCTGGACCGAATGAAAGATTTTAACTGGATTACTGAAGCCGACAGCGAACTGGCGAAAAAAGACGAGGTTGAGTTTTCCAAACAAAGATTTCCGATTAAAGCGCCCCATTTCGTGTTTTTCATCAAATCCCTGCTTGAAGAAATGTATGATTCCCAGCTGATTGAAACCGGCGGCTTGAATGTTTACACCACGCTTGACTGGGAACTTCAGCAGGTTGCGGAAAAAGCCGTCTTTGACGGCGCTGAAAGAAACGACAAAACCTGGAACGCCGACAACGCCAGCCTCCTGGCGCAGAATCCGAAAACCGGCGAGATTTTAGCCATGGTCGGCACCCGGGATTATTTTAATCTTGAAAAACAAGGCAACCAAAACATTACTTTGTCCACCCGGCAGCCAGGCTCAAGCTTCAAGCCGTTTGTTTACCTGAAAGCGTTTGAAAAAGGCTACACTCCAGATTCAATCATGTTTGACACGCCGACGGAGTTCACGGCTTCGTGCGGCCCGGACATTGAACAAAACACCAAACCCGAGTGCTACCACCCGAAAAACTACGATAACCAGTTCCGCGGCCCGGTCAGCCTGAGAAAATCGCTTGCCCAGTCGTTAAACGTGCCCTCAGTCAAGCTGCTTTATCTTGTCGGCATTGACCAGGCGATTGAAACCGCCAGAAGCTTCGGTCTGACGACGCTCGACAAAGACTCGACTTTTTACGGCTTGTCTTTGATTCTTGGCGGCGGCGGCGTCCGGCTGATTGACATGGTCCAGGCTTATTCTGTCCTGGCAAACGACGGCGTCCAAAACACCCAGCTCGCTTTGCTGAAAATCAAGGACAATAAAAACAATGTTTTGTTTGAAGCCAAACCGGAACAAAAAAAGATCTTTGATTCAAAATACGTCCGCGTCCTGAACAGTGTTTTGTCCGACGACGCCTCGCGAGTGCCGACTTTCCAAGCCAACGGCCCGTTAACTGTTCCCGGATATCAGGTGGCCGCCAAAACCGGCACCTCGCAGGATTATCGCGACGCCTGGACTTTAGGATTTTCACCGACATTGGCTGCCGGCGTCTGGGTCGGTAACAATGATTATTCAGAAATGANGAAGCGCGAGGCGGCCGGCGGCATGGCCGCAGCGCCGATCTGGAACGATTTCATGAAACAGGCTTTGCCGAAGTTTCCCAAAGAAGATTTTTTTCAGGCAGAAACCCTGTCTTCGCAAAAACCAATGCTTGACGGCAGTTATGTTATTCAGACAGAGACCGGACCGCAGGTTCACGACATTTTGTTCTGGATAGACAAAAAAAATCCGCTCGGACCGCAGCCGCAAAATCCGGAAAACGACCCGCAGTTTTCAAACTGGGAAGCTGGTGTCAAGCTCTGGCTGACGCAAAACATTTTGAGCAACAACCCATCAACCCAAATTTATTCGCAGATATTTTTGCTTGACCCGCAGGATTCAAGTCTAGTTAGGTCCGGCGAATCTTTAAAGATCTCCGCCAAAATCAGCTCCATCACCAGGCTCAGCCGGGTGGAGTTTTATTTCAACAACAAACCCGTGATTGTTTTTGAACCGACGGCGGATAATTTTTATTCAGTATTTTTCATGCCGTCTCAAGTCTTAATGAGAAACGAGATTTACATCAGGGCGGTTGAAGAATCCGGCAGAGTTATGGAACTGAGGAAAGAGTTTTCCGGAGTCTAGGATGTAAAACTCTTCAAGCCTGTCTTTTTCAGTACAAAAAAGCGCTTTCGCGCTTTTTTGTCTTTCCCATTCTCCTGCTGTTAGTTGTAAGTTGTGAGCTCCGACGCTTCCGGTCGGAGCCCCGACTGTTAACGTCGGGGTTGTTAAGCTATAGTCTGAGCGGCATTAAAATATAAAAGTAAGATGGGTCAGATTCGTTTCTCAAAAGCGCCGGCTTTTCCGCCTGGCCCATGCCAACAAAGATTTTTTCTTTGGCACCCAGAGCCTGCAAGCCGTCAAGCAAATAACGATAGTTGAAAACTACTTCTTTGTTTTCGCCCTTGCTTGACTCAAGCTCAATTTTCGCCTGATTCTGGCCGACAAAACTATCTTGGGCGTGCAAAACTAGCTTCTTGTCTTTCGCCAAAAAGCTCAGTTTTACGTCATTGAGCTTTGAGGCGAAAACTCCGGTTGCCCGCAAGGCTTCAAAAAATCTTTCCTGCGACAACGAAAACTGCGACTCAAAATCTTTCGGCACAACTGTTTCATAATCGGGAAACTCGCCTTCCAAAACCCGGGAAACCAAAGTTGTTTCTTTCCAGGAAAACTGAATTTGATTTGGTTCGATTGAGATCTCACACGGCTCAAGTTTTTCTTTAGCGATTTTCATGGCCTCTTCGGCTGTCCGTAAAGGAATCAAGCAGGAAACTTTTTCTTTGGTCAAAACCTGAAATTCATTGTCGGGAATGGTTTTTTCCGCCAGCCGGAAAGTGTCTGTTGAAACAAATTTCAAGCCCAGACCCTGGTTTAAAACCAAAAAAACCGACGACAGCTCGGGCCGAAAATCATTGCGCGACGCCGCGACAATCGCCTGTTCCAGGGACTTCGCCAAAAGCGGACTTTCAACCCGTAAAACTTTTTTGTCTTTTATTTCCGGAATAATCGGAAACTCTTCGGTTTCCAGACTTTGAAACTCAGCCTGATAATCATTGGTTTTCAGTTTCAGTTTTTTTTCGTCCAGAGAAAATTCCAGCTTGGCTTCGTTCACCTGACTCAAGAAATTAATCAAAGCTTTTGCCGGCACGACAGCTTTGCCTTCTTTTTCAATCTTCGCGGAAAAAGAACTGACAATGCCGATCTCCAGATTGGTCGCGGAAATCTTGACCTGATTTTTTTCAGCTTCAATCATAAACGAACTCAAAATCGGCAAGCTGGCGGTTCTGCCCAAAGCTTTTTCCGCAAACAGCAATGACTTTTTAATATTTTCCAAAAGAGTGGTGAAGCGCATGGAAGTTTTGTTTTATATAGTTATATTTTAATTTAAACAATTTACTATTACTATTATATGGGGATAATTCAGGGGATAGGGCTTTATTGTTGAGTTTTTTCAAGATTTAATCTGTGGAAAAGCTGTTTGGTTTTTGTTCCTGAAATCAATGATTTTTTCTCTTGGTTGGTTTTTGCTTTTTTAAGCAGTCGTTATCAACAGCTTGTCCTGAGCTTATTTTTTTATCACTCAACGAAAACTTTTTCTTTGATGGAGTTGATTTCTTGCGAGAGTTGAGTGTCAAAAACGAGTTCTTTTTCAATTTTTTCGCAGGCGTGAATGACAGTCGTGTGGTCTTTGCCCCCGAGTTTTTCGCCGATGTTCGGGTAAGACATCTTCAAAACTTCGCGCATCAAATACATCGCTACCTGCCTTGGTTTGACCAGTTCCTGGGAGCGCGATTTTCGCAAAAGGCTTTCTTCGGTCAGGTCGTAAAAATCAATCACGGCTTTGATTACCTGCTTCGGCGTCAGGATTTTATTGTTCGGCCGGGAAATGTCTGAAAGCAGGGCTTCAATTTCTTTTTCCAAAGGCTCCTTGCCTTTGACCTTGATATAAGCGGTCACTCGGTTGAACGCGCCCTCAAGCTCGCGGATGTTTTTCTGAATGTTTCGGGCAATTGTTTCAATGGTTTTTTCGTTCAAAACAACGTTTTCCCGCTGGGCCTTGGCTTTCAAAATCGCCATTCTGGTTTCCAAATCAGGCAAGGTGATATCGGCAATCATGCCGCCTTCAAATCTGGATCTCAAGCGTTCTTCAATTGAAGCAATGGCTTTCGGCGGCCGGTCTGAAGAAAAAATTATCTGTCGGTTTTTTTCGTAAAGCGAGTTGAAGATGTGAAAGAGTTCTTCCTGGGTTTTTTCGCTTTTGGAAATGAACTGGATGTCGTCAATCAAAAGCACGTCGAGGCTGCGGAACTTGTGTTTCAGTTCGTCAATCGTTTTGGTTCTGATGGAAGTGATTAAGTCGTTGAGGAATTTTTCCGCGGTGATGTATTTGATTTTCTTTTTTTGGTTGAACCTTTCTTTGATGGCGTTGCCGATGGCGTGCAAAAGATGAGTTTTGCCGAGGCCGACGCCGCCGTAAATAAACAAAGGGTTGTATTTAGTGCCCGGGTCCTGGCTGATGGCCAGGCTCGCGGCATGGGCAACTTCGTTGCTGGCGCCGACAATGAAGTTTTCAAAACCATATCTTGGGTTGAGATTGGTGTCTTTGTCAACGACGTAACCGCCGAGCTCCAAAGGAATTGATTCTGAAGAAATGTAAACTCTGTTTGACGGTGTTTTCGGCGGCGGCTTTGGCGCGTTGTCGGCTTTGATGGTGTATTCAATGGTTTTGATTTCCGTGTCAACGCTTCTCAAAGCCTTTAAAATCAGTTTGTTATATTTGTTTTCCAGCCACTCTTTGGTGAAGTTGTTGTGGCACGAGACAATCGCCGTCCCGCCTTCTTTTTTGATTAAAGAAGAGTTCTTAAACCAGGTCATGAAACTCGCCCGGGAGATGTTTATCTCGATATCATTCAGAGCCGACTGCCAGAGTTCTTTTAAGTCCATGATTTAATCTTAATTAAACTGAAAGGTTTAGACAAGGAATTACGAACATTTCTGTGGTTAACCTGTTGATAATTTGTGCAATTCTTCAAATGAAATTGACCAACCGTTTAAATAATGTTAAATTGATTTTAACAATTATTCTTCACTTTTTCCGAGACTATGTCAACGACCTACCAACCGAAGAAAAGAAAGAGAGCCAGGACCCACGGATTTTTAAAGCGGCAACGATCGAGAACCGGCAAACAAGTGATAAAAAACAGGAGGCAGAAAGGAAGGAAAAGGCTTGTCCCTTAAGATATGCTTCCGAGAAAGAATCGTCTGTCCAGGTTTTTCCGCTCCCAAAGCAATGTTTTTGACTCTGGAATAAAGATCTTTTTCAAGAACAACAGTTTACCAGATTCCCGCTTCGGCGTCTCAATCAAAACCGGGGTGCTGAAAAAAGCTGTTTGGCGGAACCGAGCCAAAAGATTGATCCGGGAGTTTTTGAAAAATAATCTTTCTCGACTCAAAGCCGGCTTTGACGTTTTTATTCTTGTTCAAAGCGGCGACCCAAGCGCCTTGCTTGAAGCAGATTTTTGGGACAAGATCCTGACCGGACTTTTCAAGAAATCAGGCATCTATGGTTCGGCAGGCTCGCCACAAGGTGGAAAATGACATTGTGTTTGGCAATTTTACGTTTATCCGACACTACTCGCTCTGAGCGAGAGCCGAAGAGTCTATGTTTCAAAACCTTTTGTTAAAACCAATCTATAACGCGTTAATCTTCATCGCGGCCATGATTCCCGGAAACGATCTGGGAATCTCTGTCGTGATCTTGGTTATTTTAATCAGGCTGCTTTTGTGGCCGCTGTTTAACAAAGCGGCGGCGTCTCAGGCGGTCATGAAAATCATTCAGCCGGAGATGGAAAAAATCAGGAAAGTTCACAAAGACGATCAAGTGGCGCAGGCAAAAGAATTAATGGAGCTTTACAAAAGAAACAACTTCAACCCGTTTTCAAGCATTCTAGTTTTGTTCATCCAAATTCCGGTGTTAATCGCGCTTTACCAGGTTTTTTTGAAAGGCGCGAACGGCATTGACAGTTCTCTGCTTTATCCCGGCATGGTTCAGATTGACGGATTTAAAACTTTGTTTTTGGGAATTTTTGAGCTTTCAAAACCAAGTTTGTTTTTGGCGGCGGTTTCCGCTTTGCTTCAGGGAGCGGCGTCTTTTTTTGCTTCAAAAGGCAGCCAAGACCCAAGCTCAAAATGGCTTTTGTACTTGTCGCCGGTGATGACTTATTTTCTGGTTTCCAATATGCCGTCAGTTCTGGCTTTGTACTGGAGCTTGACGACTTTGTTTTCGATTGCCCAGCAGTTAATCATTGAAAAAAAATACGCTGAACATGGAAGAAATAATCCCAAAACTTAAAAGCTTCCTGGGACTTTTAATCAGAACCGCTGGTTTTACTTTGAGAAGCATTGAGGCGCGGAAAGAAGACGAAAAAACCGTAAAAGTTGAGCTGTTTGTTGACGGCGCCGGCTTGATGATTGGGGAAAACGGCGAAAACATTTTTTCCTGGGAAGATGTGTTAAACCAGTGGCTGAGGAAAAACTCTGAAGGCTTTTTAAGGGTTTGGCTGGATATAAACAGTTATCGCTGGCAAAACGAGCAAAGATTGAGAGAGCTGGCAAAAAAGTCGGCCAGAGAAGCGGTTTTGTCGAAAAATCCGGTCCGGCTGCCGACAATGTCCAGTTACGAGCGCCGGATTATTCACACAGAACTGGCTTTGCACCCGAACGTGGCCACTGAAAGCGAAGGCAAAGACCCGGAGCGCCGCGTAATCATCAAGCCAATCTAAGTCTTGCCTTCTTGGGATGGGAGTTGACCCCCACACTAACTTTGCTATTAAAAATGTTAGCGGCGCGCGGGCGAATAGCCCGGCCCTATTCGGGCCAGTGCCGCAAGAAAAAACAAGTCTCAACTTTACCTTAAGTTAAAACTTGTATTCCACGGCAAAGTTAGTGTGGGGTTGATTTGACGCCCCGGGTGTGCTACTATTGAAACACTGATTTGTTTACTCAGATCTGGGCGGTTTTTTCGGGAAAAACACTGTTTTTCAGCAAAAACTCGCTTAAAAACCTAGCTTTAAGATTGAAAGAGCGTCACCGCTCTTTTTTGGCTTTGTTAGGGTCCGCAGTGCTTATTTTGGTTTTTGTCCTGTCTGTCAATACTGTCAATATAGAAAAAAGCCTGGCTTTGAACCAGACACGGGTTTTCGGCGGTCCGCTTGGGTCCACAATTGCTCAAGCCGAAGAAAACGTGATTTTCAACCAGCCGCAGAATCTGCTCTCCCCAAGCTTGAGCTTCAGAAGCAACGCGGTTCTGGGCTTTTCCAACCCGATTGCCTCACCCCTGTCCGGCAACCAGGTTAATTCCGTAGACCTGATTAACAAGACTGTTTTTAGCTACACGGTTCAGGAAAACGACACCCTGGAGTCTTTGGCCGCCAGGTTTTCCGTTGATGTCAGCACGATTGTCTGGGCGAATAACCTGAGCTCAGTTGAGATTAAGCCAGGCGACTTTCTGGTGATTTTGCCGGTTTCCGGAATCTTACACGAGGTTTCAGCAAACGACTCAATTGACTCAATTGCCGCTGACTACGGGGTTTCCAAAGAAAGGATTGTTCTGGCAAACAGCCTGATTAAAGACGAGGTGGTCATGTCCGGAGAAAAACTGGTCATTCCCGGCGGCACGGAAAAACAAAAACTGTCTTTAAACAACTCAACTGCTCAAACCAGTTCGGGTTTCAGAATGCCGACGATTGGCTGGAACTGGGGCAGGCTGCACGACAATACTGGTGTTGATATTGCTAATCCTTGCGGCACGCCGGTTTACGCTTCACTGTCTGGTTTTGTCAAAGACGCCCGGGACGATGGCACAAAATCACCGACCTCAAATAGCGGTTATGGCAGCTTTGTTTCAATTAAACACCGGAGTAATCTGGAAACTTTATATGCTCACTTATCAGCTGTTTTTGTTTCTTCGGGCGCTTTTGTCAATGAGGGAGATTTAATCGGCGCCACTGGCAATACTGGCAGAGTTGATGGCTACACTGGCTGCCACCTGCACTTTGGGGTTTTTGGAGCCCCCAACCCGTTTGTTACTTTACAATAAACAACCCTGACGTTAACAGTCGGGGCTCCGACTGGAAGCGTCGGAGCCTATAACTGATAACAAAATCAGGAAGAGTTGAACAAAAACTCCCCCGCCGACGGCGGGGGAGTTTTTGTTATCAATAATAACAGCCGCCTTTTTCAAGGCGGCTGTTCGGAAAACGCATCGCTCTGCCGGAAGATTATGTAAAAGGTCCTCTTTTCCTCCTTTTGCGCACCACGGTGTTTCACAGAACAAGAGTTCTGCGTAAATACCAGTTGCCTGCCTTCTCATCTCCCCCAGGATGATTGTCGCGTTGGCCGTGAGGCCTCGGTGTTTTTTTCTGGCTGGCGAGCAGGTTGGTATTGGAGTAAGTATAGTCCCTGGTTTTCAAACGCGCAAGAGGGGTTAAATTATTCTCGATACTGCAATGCTTCAGCCAGATGTTCAAGCCTGATGTTTTCTGATTCTTCCAAATCAGCAATGGTCCGGGAGACCTTGATTATCCGGTGCAAAAGCCTGGGCGATAAAACAAACTGTTTTTCCGCTTTTTCCAAAAGCGTTTCTGTTTCAGAATCAAGGGCGCAAAAACTTTGCACCTGCTTTGGCTTTATCTCTGAATTAAGACTGAACTTTTCATTGATAAATCTTTGGTTTTGTCGTTCCCTGGCGGCTTTGACTTTATTTTTTAAGCTTAAACCAAGCTTTTTATCCGCGCCGGCTTTCAGCTCATTAAAATTGATTCGCGGCACCTCCAAAATCAAGTCAATCCGGTCAAGCAAAGGTCCGGATATTTTTCTCTGGTATTTTTGGATTAAAGACATTGAACAGGAACATTCGTGTCTTGGGTCGCCGAACCAGCCGCACGGGCACGGGTTCATGGCCGCGACTAAAATCAGGTTTGCCGGAAACCTTAAGCTGCCCCTGGCGCGCGAAACCGTGATTTCACGCTCTTCAAGTGGCTGGCGCAAAGACTCCAGAACCTGACGGTTAAACTCGGCAATCTCGTCCAGAAACAAAACGCCGCGGTGCGCCAGGCTGATTTCGCCGGGCTTCGGATTTTGGCCGCCGCCGACAATTGAAACCACTGACGCAGTGTGGTGCGGGTTTCTGAACGGCCGGCGGCTGATTAAAGGATTTTGGTTGTTTAAAAGATTGGCGACACTGTAAATCTTGGTAATCTCAACTGCTTCTGACAAAGAAAGTTCGGGCAAAAGTTGCGGCAAAGCCCTGGCCAGAAGCGTTTTGCCGGTGCCGGGCGGGCCTTTGAACATTAAGTTGTGGCCGCCAGCCGCGGCAATTGCCAAAGCCCTTTTGGCCTGGTTGAGACCTGAGATTTGGTCAATCTCAAAATCAAAATCATTGCTTTCAATGTTTTCAAAAGCGCGTTCAAGCGGCGGCTGAGTCGCGACTTTTTCCAGATGTAAAATCAGCTCTTTCAGGGTGTCAAAGCAGAAAATGTTTATTTTATCGGCGAACAGCGAAGCCTCTTTGGCGTTTTCTTTTGGGATGAAAACCGCGTCAAAATTGTTTTTCGCCGCCAGTTCAACAATCGGCAAAATGCCCGGAGTTTTTCTCAGCCGGCCGTCCAGGCTCAGTTCGCCGACAAAAATTGTTTTTTGCGGCTTAAAATTAACCAGCTGTTCGCTGGAAACCATAAATCCGACGGCAATCGCCAGGTCATAACCGGAACCTTCTTTTTTAATGTCTGCCGGCGCCAGATTGACAATCAGTTTTTTATGGAAAGACATCGGCGGTTTGACACCGGAGTTTTTCAAAGCCAGAGAAATTCTTTCTTTTGATTCTTCAATCGCCTTGTCAGCAAGACCGACAATCTGAAAAGAATGCAGGCCGCTCGAAAAATCAACCTCCACTTCAATGGGGACGGCGTCAACGCCAATCGTGGCGGCGGAAAAGATTTTTGTCGGCATCCCGCGATTGAAATTTCGGCAATCGCGTAACTGAAGTTTAGCGAAATGCCAAAATTATTTAATTACGAGTCCAAGTTAGCTTGACCCGTTCCTTACACGGCGATTAACAACAAGCCGAAATTTAATGCGGGACAGGTCTTTGAATTATTAGCTAAGGTTTTTTAAACAAACCTCGTTTGGGATTTTTAGACCGCGGTTTAATAAAAAGATTTACGCGGCGCAGCTGATGCAGGTCGGGGCGGCGGGGTTAACCTTGAGTCTTTGCCAAGGGATTTCCTGGCCGCATTTTTCGCAAGTACCGAAGTTTTTTTCGTCGATTTTTTCCAGAGCGCGGTTAACCTCAATCAATCTTTGCTCCAAAATATTTTCCAGTGATTTCAGTTTGAAATACTGTTCTTCCTGCGAAGCCTGGTCTTCGGGATTGACTTCTCTTTCCTGGCTCGGCATCAAGGTTTCGTGGCCGCCGGGCGAATCAGAAGTTTCCGTGGTGAAAGAATGAAGCTCTTTTTCAATTCTGTCCCTTTCATCCAAAAGCAGTTTTTTCAACTCTTGTTTTTCTTGGTCTTTTAACATTACTGGAGATTTGTGGCGATTAATTCAAAAGATTTTTCCGACGGCGAGATGACCAGGTAATTATTAATGAAAGCGTAAACAAATGTTTGCCGGTTGATGACAATGATTCTTGCCGGAATCCCTTTGATTATAACATCTTTGAAATTTTCCGCTTTCCGCTTTTCCGGAATCTGCGGCAGGAAAATTACCGGAAAATACTCTTCCATGTTCGCACTTTCCCAGCTTTTGGCGATTGATTTGGCCGTGTCAATGCTTTCGGGCTTGGTTGATAAAACCAGGCTCAAGCTCGGGCGGTTTGAACTTTCCCAAAAACCAAGCATCAGATAATTCTTGTCAATCAGCGACTTGAAGCTGATTAAAGAGTTTGGCGAAATGATTTTTATCAGGTCGGAGCCGGGAAGATATTCGTTTCCGCCGGCTAGTTTCGGTTCAAAAGAAATCAAAGTGCTCGTGGCTTCAGGCAAAAGCATCTCAACTTTGAGTTTTTGCGAAAGTTCGTCAGCGTCAAGCGCGGCTAAAGCCAGAGGAAATTTTTGGGCCTGGATTTTCAGAATAATTGACGGCGCTTCCGGTGAAGGAGACGGCGTTGGCTGGGCTGTCGGCAAGGGAGTTTGAGACGGCGAAACCGCCACTGGCGGCTGAGTGATTTTCGGATAAATCATCCAAAAACCAACGCTCAAGCCAAGAATCAGAACCAAGCCGGCGCCAAGTCCAATAATCAGCCTTGGATTGATTTTGTCTTCAACAATGACGGCTGCCTGGCTGAACTCCACCTGGCTTGGCGCCCGAAACATCTCAACACTGCCGATTTTTTGCGGCGGCAAAACAGCTTCCGGCGCCTGCGGCGCGGAGCTTATCTCAAGTTCCGGGGGCTTGATTTCCGCAGCCTGTTTTTGTTCTTGGAAAAGGTAGTCTTCTTTGGCAATCTTGATTTCTTTTTCAATCGGAACACTGCCGCCTGTTTCGGTCAGGCTTTTGAGATCGCTTTGCATTGTCCTGATTCTGGCGCTGGGAAAGTATTCGTTTATCTCAGCCATTTTTTGGATTATTTTTCCGAGCGGTTATGATTTTGCCGCGAACTTACGGCCTCATCAAGGTTAGTCGCTTGTTTTAAGGATAACCTGATTTTTCCGTCTGGCAAGACTTCAATCACTTTGACTGAAATTACCTGTCCGACTTTGACAACTTCTTCGACTGAACCGACCCGGCGATTCGCCAGCTCAGAGATATGGACCAGGCCTTCTTTATTCGGGCTGATCTCGACGACGACGCCGAAATCAAGAATCTTTGAAACCGTGCCCTCAACAATCTCGCCGACCTCGTATTCTTTGACAATTTGTTTGATTAAAGCAATCGCTTTTTCAACCGATTCTTTGGTTTCGCCGGTGATGTAAACCGTGCCGTCTTCTTCAATGTCAACAATCGCGCCTGACTGGTCAATGATACCGTGGATAGTTTTGCCGCCGGTGCCGATGACGCCGCCGATTTTTTCTTTCGGAATCTTGATGGACGTGATTCTTGGCGCGTAGCTTGAAAGCTCGCTCCTCGGTTTGTCAATCAGGCCGTTCATTTTTTCCAGGATTTCCAAACGGGCTTTTTTCGCCTGCTCCATGACTTCGCCGAGGACATTGGGCAGGATGCCTTCAATCTTGACGTCCATCTGGACCGCGGTAATGCCGTCTTTTGTGCCGGCGACCTTGCAGTCCATGTCGCCGTGGTGATCTTCCGGACCCTGGATGTCGGTCAGGATTTTGTAGTTGCCTTGTTTGTCCTTCATCAAACCCATGGCAATGCCGGCAATATGCTGTTTAATCGGTACGCCGGCGTCCATTAACGCCAGAGACGTGCCGCAGACAGACGCCATTGAGGTTGAGCCGTTTGAAGACAAAATCTCGGTGACGATTCTAATGGTGTAAGGAAAATCTTGTTGCGCCGGAATCAAAGACTCAACCGCTTTTTCCGCCAAAGCGCCGTGGCCGATTTCCCGCCTGCCCGGACCGCGGTTTGGTCCGGTTTCACCGGTGGAAAAAGCCGGGAAGTTATAGTGGTGAATAAATCTTTTTTCCGCGTTTATCTCCATGCCCTGGAGCATTAAAATGTCTCCGGGCGCGCCCAGAGTGACGACAGACAGCGCGTGGGTCATGCCGCGCAAAAACAAACCCGTGCCGTGGGTTCTTGGCAAAACGCCGCAGAAAACCTCAATCAAACGCAGTTCATCAAGCTTCCGACCGTCAACTCTTTTGTTTTCTTTAAGAGCTTTTTCGTGGACGATTTCATCCATCATTTTTTCCAGGATTTTCTGGGCGGCTGGTTCAAGCTCTGATTTTTGCTTTTCCAGCAAAAACGCGGAAAGCTCGGCCTGGATTCTTTCAATGCCCTCAACTCTTTCAGATTTGTTTTTCTGCCGGTTTTCAACCTCGCCCGTCTGGCTACGGCCAAGGGCCTTGCCAAACAGCGCACCTTCAAGTCTTTGGCTGATAAACTCAAAAATCATTTTTTGGTCTTCTTCAACGATTGAACCGGCTGGTTCTTTTATCTCAATTTTTTCCGTTTTAAACTCTTTTAAAACCTCTTCCTGCCACTGGACCAGCTCTTTGATTTTTTCCAGTCCCAAAACCGCAAGCTCTTCAACCTCTTTTTCCTGAACTTCTTTGGCGCCGACCTCAACCATGTTGAGTTTGTTTTTGGTGCCGCCGAAGAAAGAATCAAGCGAAGCTTTGCTTCTTTCGTCATAACTCGGCAAGACCACGGTCTTTCCGTCTATTTTTCCGATTCTGATGCCAGCCGCCGGGCCTTTAAACGGAATCGGCGAAAGGCTGGAAACCAATGACGCGCCCAGAAGAGCAATAAAATCCGGGTCGTTTTCGCGGTCAACTGAAAGAACAGTGACGACAATCTGAACCTTCCTCCTAGTGTTTTGGTCAAACAGCGGCCTTAATGTCCGGTCAACCATTCTGCCGGTGAGAATCGCGCCTTCAGTCGGGCGGGTTTCTCTTCTGACAAATCTTGAGCCGTAAATTTTTCCGGCGGCGTAAAACTTTTCCTCGTAATCAACCATCAACGGGAAAAAATCCAGAGCTTCATCCTGCTTTGAGCAGACCAAAGTGATTAACGCCACCGTTTCGCCGTACTTGATTAAACACGACGCGTTCGCTTGTTCAGCCAAAGACGAGAACTCAATCTCCAGGTTCCGGCCGGCAAACTCTTTCTTAAAAACTTTCTTTTCCATTTGTTCTTTGCCAGCGAACGGCAAATCTTTTACGAATAAACGAATTTACGAATAATTTTCCGTATCAAAGCGGTTTTATTCGTATATTTGTGTATTCGTATTGATTCGTTATTCGCTGATTTATTTAATTTATCTTTTTATCAGAAAAATTCTTGGTTTTTCCCCGAGGTCAATAAAAAGATCAACCTTTTCTTTCAGTTTTCCGGAAGAGCTTTTCGCAAACGCCATAGCTTCAACGAGTTTGCCGTGCGCCTGCAAATACTCAACCAAAGGAATGAAATCCCCGTCGCCGGTCGCCAAAACCACGGTGTCAACGCTTGATGATAAGCGAATGGCGTCCACGGCCATGCCAACGTCCCAATCGGCTTTTTTGAAGCCGCCGGGATAAACCTGGATGTCTTTGATTCTTAACTCAATGCCGAGTTTTTCCAGCGCGTCAAAAAAACTTTGTTCACCGGTTTCTTCGGGGTTTTCCGACTTGACGACGTAAGCAAAAACCCTGACCAGCTGGCGGTCCTGGATGGCGTATTTCAAAGCGTTTTCAAAGTTTACTCTGGCTTTGAAAAGATTTTTTGCCGAATGGTAAAGATTTTGGACGTCAATAAAAACTGCGATTCTTTGAGCTGGGTGAGTCCTCACGTTTTTTTGTTTTTTAATAATTAATCACGACAAGCTGCCGGAAAGCAACCGTCAATCAACCCGACCAAGAAAACCCCGGTTTAAAGGCCGAGGGTTTTGGCGAGTTTTTGGTATTTTTTCGGGCTATTGGCTTTGAGCCAGTTGGCCAGCCTCTTTCTTTGGATGACCATTTTCAAAAGGCCCCTCCTTGAGGAAAAATCTTTTTTATGATCTTTTAGGTGAGTTGAAAGCTCGTTGATTCTTTCGGTCAAAAGGGAGATTTGAATCTCCGGCGAACCAGTGTCTTTTTCGTGGGTTTTTGAGCCGGAAATAATCTTGGTTTTCTTTTGTTTTGTCAGCATAAAGCCATTATAACACGGATTTTTCAGAATTCCATCCCGCATTATTTGATTTGAAGTTGGTTTACAAAACCGCTAAAATGCCGTTATTGCGGGCTTTGCCTCGCCGCAGATTCAGCGAAGGCGGGTGTAGTTCAGTGGCAGAACGTCAGTTTTCCAAACTGAGAACGAGGGTTCGATTCCCTTCACCCGCTCCAAGTTCGACGGTGTCCGTCCGAAGCCTTGGCGAAGGAAGATTCCCCCCACCCGCTCAAAGATAAAAATTAATAATTCATGAATCCCGTTAGAAGTAGTCGTTATCTTCAAATATGCCATTAGCAAATCAAACAGAAACTTTGTTCAATTATTTAATTAAACGGTTATACCGGAACTTCTAACGGGATGAAAATCAAAATCGCTCTTGTTTGCGGCGGGCCATCGTCAGAACATGAAGTTTCCCTGTGGAGTACGGCCGCGATTCTGAAAAACATTAATCCGGACAAATACGAGGTTTTTGTGTTTTACATTGACCGACAGTTAGACACCTGTTTTTTTAGCGTCAAACCTGGCAGCGAACTCAAGATTCCTGAAGACAAGAAATTATTCCAGCCGCTTTTGGACGGCATTCAGAAAAACCTGAAGCCGTGCGCCAAAGCCGTGTTAATGGGCATTCACGGTGAGTTTGTTGAAGACGGCCGGTTGCAAAACCTGCTGGATTTTTTTGGCGTCAAATACACTGGTTCAGGCATGGCCGCGAGCGTTTTGGCGATGGACAAATACTCTTCAACAAATCTGGCGGAAAAGTCTTTCGGCGTGAGCCCCCACACCTCTTCGGGCTTAGGTGTGGGGGTGAAGTTGCCGAAAACGATAATTTTCAATTCTGATAACAGTGATCTTGATTACCGCCAGATTGGTTTTCCGGTGGTGCTCAAACCCAATGATGCCGGCTCAAGTGTCGGCGTCAAGATTCTGAAAACAGCGCAAGAGCTTGAACAAGAGATTGAAAAATTGAAGAACGACCGGAAATTTGATTACTGGCTCTTACAAGAATACATTGACGGCGCGATTGAGTTAAGCTGCGGCTGTTTGCAAAAATCAAGCAAAGAGTTTGTTCAGCTGCCGCCGATAGAAATTATTCCCCAAAAAGCCGAGTTTTTTGATTACGATTCAAAATATCAGAAAGGCGGCTCAAAAGAAGTGACGCCGCCGGAAAGCATTTCAAAAGAACTGTCGGCAAAGATTTCTCTTTTGGCTTGTCAGATTCATCAGCTTCTGCGCTGTCGAACCTATTCCCGGTCTGATTTTCTTGTCAAAGGCAAAGATGTTTATTATCTGGAGACCAACACTTTGCCGGGGATGACCGGAACTTCGCTCCTGCCACAAGAAGCCAGGGCGGCCGGCATTTCTTTTTCCGAGTTGATTGATTTCATCATTGAAAACTGAGTTTCTCAATCTGTTTTTTTATGCTAAAATAAAGAAAATCGCGCGATTTTCTTGTTTTTATACTGTATACTAACTACTTTCCACTTAAATACTTATGACTATTTATTGGCACGGGCTTTCCTGCTTTAAAATCGAGACCAATGATTTGACAATCGGCTTAAACCCGTTTGCCAAAAATGAAAAACTGGGCATCGCAAAATCGCCGAGGTTTAAAGCCCAGGCGCTGTTGATTTCTTCGCCAGACGAGCTTTACAACTATTCCGGTTCAATAGACGGCAGCCCGATGATTATTGATCATGCCGGAGAGTTTGAACTGTCCGGGTGTTTTATTTACGGAATCCAGGGACAAGCTAAGTTTTTCAAGGCCAAAGATAAGCAAAACACTGTCTTTGTGATTAAGTCAGAAGATCTTTGGCTGGCTCATTTGGGCGCTTTTTCCGGCTCAAAAATGAAACTCGATTCTTTGGAAAAGTTCATTAAAGAGGTTAATCTGAAGCCTGAAAACGAAGAAAAACTTTTGCTCAAATCCCGTTCTCTTGACGAAGAAAAAACCAGACTGGTAATATTGAGTTCCTAGACATTATAATGTTCACGAAACTGTTTAATTACCTGAGAGACCTGAAAAAAAAGCCGAAAAAAACCAGGGAAAGCCTTTATTCTTTGGTAATGTTGATTTTGGTGCCGCTGATTATTTTCTTTTTGCTGATTTCCATCAAAGGCAGCATTGGCAAAGCTTTGGCTAATCCCGGCGAGCAAATAAGCCTGGGTGACAGGCTGATTGAGGTTTTGAAAGGCTTTTTTGGAAAAGTTCAGCAAGGCCTGGTTTTGATTTTTCAGGGCGGCCGCGATTTTTTCAGCTCCGAAAAGTTTTACAATTTTTTCAGGTTGATTTTGGGCAAACCAAAGATTCAAATTATGGAGCCTGGCGAAGAAATTAATCTGCCAGTGCCTCAAGAGTCATGAAGAACAAGAAACCGGAAGAAATAAAAACAACTCAAGAAAATATCCAGGAGCGCGGGATTTTAGTTGAGATGCGCGAGTCTTATCTGGCTTATGCCATGTCAGTGATTGTTGCGCGTGCCCTGCCGGATATCCGCGACGGTCTGAAGCCGGTCCAGCGCCGGATTTTATATTCCATGAATGAAACCGGGCTGAAGCACAACGCCAAGACCGTCAAGTCTGCCAGGGTTGTCGGCGACACCATGGGAAAGTTCCACCCCCACGGCGACCTGGCGATTTACGACGCTTTGGTCAGAATGGCCCAGCCTTTCAGCCTGCGTTATCCATTGGTGATTGGCCAGGGAAACTTTGGTTCGGTTGACGGCGATCCGCCGGCAGCCCAGCGCTATACTGAGGTCAAGCTTTCGGCGCTTGCCGAAGAAATGCTCACGGATATTGATAAAAACACGGTTGAGTTCAGGCCGAATTACGACAACACCATGCAAGAGCCAGTGGTTTTGCCGGCCAAAGCCCCCGGCCTTTTGATTAACGGCTCAATGGGCATTGCCGTCGGCATGGCGACGAACATTCCGCCGCACAATCTTTCTGAAGTTGTCGGCGCGATGCAGTATTTTTTGAAAAATCCGAAAGCCACAACCGAAGAGCTGTTTAAAATCATCAAAGGCCCGGATTTTCCGACCGGCGGCATTATTTACGACAAAGACCAGATGCTTTCCGCGTACAGCACCGGCAAGGGTTCGGTTCTGGTCAGGGGCAGAGCTGAGATTTTGCCGCGTCAAAGCCGTTCAGGCAAAGACAAAGAAGGCGCTCTGGACATTGTCATTACCGAGATTCCGTATGAAGTCAACAAAGCGACGATGATTACAAAAGTCGCCGAGCTGGTGGAAAACAAAAAAATCGACGGCATCAAAGACATTCGCGACGAATCAGACAAAGACGGTTTGCGCGTGGTGGTTGAGCTGAAGCCTGCGGCCCAGTCGCAAAGGATTTTGAACCAGCTTTTCAAATATACTGACCTGCAAAAATCTTTTTATCTGAACATGGTTGCTTTGGTTGACGGCATTCAACCCAAGACCTTGTCTTTGAAAGAGTTTTTGGAAGAGTTTTTAAAGCACCGCAAGTATGTTGTTTTGAAACGGACGGAGTTTGATCTGCAAAAAACCAAAGACCGGATCCATATTCTTGAAGGTTTGGTCAAAGCCATAGACCACATTGACGAGATTATTGCTTTAATCAGGAAATCAAAAGACAAGAACGAAGCCAAGCAGAGTTTAATGGCCAGGTTCAAGCTTTCAGACAAGCAAGCTGAAGCGATTTTGGCTATCAGGCTTGAAAGTCTGGCCAGACTTGAACGGGAACGGGTCCATAGCGAACTCAAAGACAAGCAAAAACTCGCCAAAGAACTTCAGGAAATTATTGATAATCCGAAACGGGTTTTACGGGTGATTGACTTCGAGCTTTCGGAAATCAGCCAAAAATACGGCGACAAGCGGAAAACCGAGATTATTTCCGAAGCCGTCAAAGAAATCAAAGACGAAGAGCTGATTAAAGAAGAGCCGGCAATTATCACCTTGTCCCAGGAAGATTATATCCGCCGGATTAACCCGGAAAGCTTTCGGACGCAGAAGCGCGGCGGTAAAGGCGTGGCTGGGTTTGAAACAAAATCAGAAGAAGACATTCCTCAGCTTGTCAGAAGCTGCTCAACTCACGATCTGCTTTTGTTTTTCACCAACACCGGCAAACTGTTTTTCGTCAAAGCTTACGAAATTCCGGAATCCGGCCGGCTCGGCCGCGGCAAGCCGGTCAATAATTTCTTGAACATCTCTGCCGAAGAAAAAGTCGTCAGTTTTATTCCCTATCATGAAAAACTGTCGCAGTTTCAATATCTGAACCTGGTGACCAAGCAGGGTTTGGCGAAAAAAGTTAAACTTTCGGAGATTCTGGTGAAAAGAAGAAACGGTTCAAGAGTCATTGGTTTGAAACGCAACGACCAGGTGGTCGGCGCCGGCTTTTCCACGGGCAAAGACAATCTGGTTTTGATTGCTAAGTCCGGCCAGCTGATTAATTTCCCTGAAACAGAGCTTCGGGCTCAGGGCAAAGGCGCCAAAGGCGTTAAAGCCATGACTCTTAAAAAAAGCGATGAAATTGTCAGCCTGGGCATTGTCAGCAAACAGAGTTCAAAGATCTTAAGGCTTTTAGTGGTCATGGGCAATGGTTTTGGCAAGATGAGTTTGATTAAAGACTTCCGGATTCAGAAGCGCGGCGGTTCGGGAATCAAATCCGCCAATGTCAATGAAAAAACCGGCGCCCTGGTGATGGCGAAAGTGATTGAAGAAGAGCAAGACCTGGTGATTGTTTCAAGCTCCGGCCAGACCTTAAAACTTGAGCTTAACTCTGTGCCGGTGATTGGCCGCGGCACCCAGGGCGTCCGATTGATAAAGCTTGAAAAAGATGATAAAGTGGCAGCCGCCGCGTGCTTTTAAACTAAGGCTTTGCTTTTCTCTACCGGTTCGTCGGTTTGCTCCAGCGGCAAACCGCGACCTGTTCTCTCGTCTCAAAAACTCTCCCTTAAACGGGAGAGACCAAGCTTTTTGAGACTCCGAGAACTAGATAAAAGCAAAGCCTTCTCACGATTAGTTTTTCCCACTTCTTAAATGGAACATTCTTTTAAAAAACTATCTAGCTCAAAAATCGAGCTTCAGGTTTCTTTGCCGGAAAAAGATTTTGAGCCTTATCTTGAAAAAGCCCTGCTTCACCTTGCCGGGCATCTGGAACTGCCGGGTTTTCGCAAAGGCAAAGCCCCGCTTAATCTTGTTCGCCAAAAGCTCGGCGAATTTGCTTTGTATGAAGAAGCCGCCGAAACCGCGATTAAAGACGTTTATCTGAAGATTGCCGAAGAAAACAACTGGGAACCGATTGGCCGGCCGGAAGTAGCCGTGGAAAAACTGGCCCCGAAAAATCCGTTTGAGTTTAAAATTCTTTTTGAGATAATGCCCGAAGTCAAGCTTTCCGGCAAATACAAAGCTGAGTTGAAAAAGCTGAAAAAAGAAAAAAAAGAAATTGCTGTCAGCGACAAAGAAATTGAAGAATCTTTGAATTACCTGAGGCGCTCCCGAAGCGTTTTTTCCGAAACTAGCGATCCGGCCAATAAAGACAACTGGCTGACGATTGATCTGGAATTGAGTCATCAAAACCAGTTGGTTGAAGGCGGCGTCCAGAATGATTTTCGTTTTTCGCTCAAAGATTCAACACTTTTGCCCGGGTTTGCCGAAAAACTGATTAATGCCAAACCTGGCGACAAACTCCGCTTTTCTTTGGCAGTGCCGAAAGATTACTGGAAAAAAGAAATTGCCGGAAAAGACATTAACTTTGACGTTTTGGTGAAAAAAATCGAATCAGAAAAAATCCCCGAAGCTGACGACGAATTTGCTAAAACTGTCGGCAAGTTCAATAATCTGGCCGAGTTGAAAGAAAACTTGAACCAAAGCATTGCCAAAGAAAACGAATCGCGCGCCAAAGAAAGTTTCCGGCTCGCTTTGATGAAAAAACTCAGCGAACTGACGGAAATTGAACTGCCCGAGATTCTGGTTGAAAAAGAAAAACACAATATGCTTCATGAACTGCGCTCCTCCATTGAAAGCAACCACCTTGACTGGCAAGACTATCTTTCACAGATTCAAAAAACCGAAAGCCAGATACTTTCTGAATTTTCCGAAAAAGCAGCTGAACGCCTGAAATACGCCTTGATTTTTGAAGAGATTGCCAGGCAAGAATCAATCGAACCGACTGAAGAAGAGGTTAAGCTTGAAGCGGACAAGTTTTTGGCGCAGTTCAAAAACATCAAAGAAGCCGAGCAGTCAATTGACGCTTACCAATTGGTCGCCTATACTAAAAGCATATTAAGAAATGAAAAAGTTTCACAGTTTCTTGAACAAACCGCTTTATCAGAATAACCCCGGCGCTTCTGGTCGGGGCTCCGACTGGCAACGTCAGAGTGAATTTGAAGGCGGTTCGCACGCCCAGCTGGTGCCGATGGTGGTTGATAAAACTCCGTTTGGCGAACGGGCGTTTGACATTTATTCCCGACTTTTGGAAGACCGGATTATTTTTTTGGCCGGTCCGATTGACGACGCGGTCGCCAACACGGTCATTGCCCAGCTTTTATATCTGCAGATGAAAGACCCGGACAAAGACATCCGACTCTACATCAACTCTCCGGGCGGCGATGTTTCCGCGGCCCTGGCGATTTACGATACTTTGAGGCTGGTCAAGCCGGATGTGGAAACAGTTTGCCTTGGCTTGGCAGCGTCAGCCGCGGCTGTGCTTTTGGCTTGCGGCACCAAAGGCAAGCGCTATGCCCTGCCGAACGCGACGATTATGCTCCACCAGCTCTGGGTTTCCGGCATTGGCGGTCAGGCGAGCGACGTGGAGATTGTTTCCAAACACATTGCCAGGACCAAAAAACACCTGAATCAGATTTTATCCGACCACACCGGCCAGGCTCTGGCAAAGATTGAAAAAGACACAGACCGCGATTTTTATCAAACGCCCGAAGAAGCAAAAACATATGGCGTGATTGACTCAATCCTGGAGATAAAAAAGAGCAAGAAAAAATAAGCTAACAAATAAGTAATCGAGCAATCCACAAAACGCCCCTAAGGGCGTTTTGTGTTGTTTCTCTTAATTACCAATTTACTATAAGTTACTTAGTTGCTTTTCTACCTCGTGGCGTTATTCACCCCCACACTTTTTGAAAGTGTGGGGGTGAATCGCCTGAATCAAACAATCTCGGTGTGGCTTTCAATCAGTTTTTTGTAAAGCCAGAAACTTTTTCTTGGTTTTGGCGTCATGTTTTTATAATCTGTTTCCAGCAAGCCGAACCGCGGGTTTTTCCCCATTGACCACTCAAAATTATCCATCAAAGACCAGTGCAAGTAGCCGATAATCTGAACGCCTTCCTGGAAAGATTGATTCAGCCAGAAAATATGGTCTTGCAAAAACTTTCCCCGTTTCAAGTCTTTTTTGTCCGCCAGACCGTTTTCCGTAATCATCAGCGGCTTTTTGTATTTTTGGAAAGCCTTTTTTGAAACATAATAAACCCCTTTCGGATAAATTTCCCAGCCGATGTCGGAAAACTCTTTGGCGTTTTTATTCGGGCCGATGACCTGGAAAGGAAAATCAATCAGGTTGTGGAAATAATAATTGACGCCGACAAAATCAAGCCGGCTGGAAAGCTCTTTCAAAAACCCCCAGTCGGAAAACTCTTCCAGGAAATACTTGGCGAGTTTGTTGAAAGGATTGAGCTTTGATTTTGGCTCGTCCCAGGAAAGATTGAACGCGCTGGAGACAAAGTTGTTTTTGGTTTTCAAAATTGAATAAGCCGCCCGGTGCGCCTTGACCAGAATTTTTCTCAAACGTAAAACGTCAAACAAAGAATATTTTTTTTGCGGCGGCCAGTCGCCTTCAATGAAAGATTTGTAAACATAAACTCCGGGCTCGTTCAAAACCGTCCAGTATTTAATTTCTTCGCCAAGCGTTTTTCTGATTTTGACGACGTATTTTTCAAAATACTCCAAAGCCAAAGGATTCAGCCAGCCGCCGTCTTTTGCCAGCCATTGGGGCAAACTGAAATGCCAAAGAGTCAGGACCGGCTCAATCTTTCTTTGTTTGAGGTTCCGGATAATTGTTTTGTAGCGGGCAATCGCTTCGCTGTCCCACTTGTCTTTTTGCGGGTTGACTCTCGCCCACTCAACCGAAAGCCGGAAAGCGTTCATCTTGCCTTTTTCCAGATAATCAAAATAGTCGGAAAATTTGTTCCAAAAATTGCAGGCTTTGCCCGACCTTGGTTTTTTGTTTTTTATCTCCCAATGCCACCAGTCGGAAAATTTGTTGCCGCCCTCAACCTGGTACGCGGAAACCGCCGCGCCCCAAAGAAATGATTTCGGAAACTTCATTAAAATGAATAAAGAATAATGAATTAAGAATCATGAATAAACAAACTGATTTTAACACCGTAATTCATAATTCACTATTCTTAATTCTGCTCGCGGAGCGAGCTTACAGGTTTTGTCGTCTTTCCTTGATGAAATTAAACCATTCTTCAAGCACTTGAATCATGGTTTTGAACGGCGTTTCAATCAAAAAGTCAAAAACAAAAGCGGTGATGTTCAGGGCGGAAACTCCCCGGGAAATCCATTTGCCGATCTCAATAATCGGGAAAAAGAAAAACTCAACCAGCACGGACACCAGATGGTCTTTTTCCTCAACTGCCGCCAGCTGGTTCGCGGTTTTTCTCAAACGGATGGCGAAAAAGCTGATTAAGCTCAAAAAGAGGATGAAGATTATCGCGTCGACAAAGTTGAACTTCAAAAAGACAAAAAGTTTCTGCAAAAGCCAGCCGGTAAAAACAACGTTTAAGCCGTAAATCAGCCACAAAACAATTCTTGTCGGCAAAGACCTTTGTTTTTTGGTCCGGATGACGTCCAGGGGCGGCAAATCTTGGCTGTATCTCAGCATTCTTTCAAACTCTGTGACGATTTTCAGGAAATTCTGCTCTTCGCCCGGCATCTTGATGATTAACGAAGAAATAATCAAAACCAAAGGCGGTATCAAAGTATTGAAGCCGAGAATGAAGTAGTTGATTTTGCCGTCGTACCAAGACTGGAACGGCACCTCAATGGCGAACAAAAGGAGCATTTTCGTCAAAATAATGAAAACAATCGCCCGGACTGACGAAGTCTGAAGCTTTTCTCTCCCCTTTTCGTAATGGGTGTCGTAAATTTCTTTGAGCTTTTGTTCCAAAAGCTCGGGATTGTCCAAAATCTCAAAAGACCTTTCTTTTTCCTGGCTGATTAAGTCTTGAAGCATAAAAATGAACAAGCTCCGGCGTTTCATAATCCGGTCAAGTTCCTGGCGCAGGCCGTATTTCAGGGATTTTTCCAGATTTTGTTTCAGCCGCGGCAGGATTTTGCCGAATTTTTGGATTAGTTCGTTTGGGTTGGAAAACCACTCCGGGTATTTAATCCGGAAAAGCTCGTACTGCTCCATGGATTCGTCGGCTTTGAAAAAGTTCCGGAAAACCGCCAGATAAAGCTGCTGGTCAAACTCTTCGCCAAGGATTTCTTGGGAAGCGACCGTGGTTTCTTTCATGACGTTCCAGAAATAATTGATGAAAACCCGGTCGGTTTTGTTTTTGGGGAAAAGGTCAACAATCTCCAGCGCCGCCAGGCTCAAAAACCACTCTTCAAGCTGGCTGTTTTTCTTTTCCTCAAGCTTTGAGTTGTTTTCAAAAGCCTCGAAAACTTCGCGGTATTTTTTCAGGATATCTTCAACTTCAAAAGCTTTGCTTTCGGGATAGTGGTCGTTTTCCAAGTAGCGGCCGCGAATCAGTTCTTCAATGATTTCCCGGCCGATTTTTTCTTTCGCCAGAATTTCAAAAAACCGGCGTTTTAAAATCCGAAAAACCGCGTCTTTCAACCAGAGATGCTCTTCGCGATATTCAAGCGCGTTCCTGATTTTTTCGTACAAAAACTCAATCCCCGAGGTCAGGTTGCTGACCGAAATTGAGCTTGAGCTAAACTCGTTGTTTTCTTGTTTTTCGCCCGAAGATTTGGCAATTTCTTCAAGCAGTTTTTTTGTGTGCTGGGAAAGAGACTCCATATGGCCTTATTTTACCCCGTAGTAGGTTTTTGGCTAATTTTTAGCTTCAAAGTTAATAAACATCATTATAGCTTATGGTGCCAAGCTCTGTTGAAGCATCTTTATCCCACGAGTGAAAGACGGCAAAAAATACTGAGAACCTGCCTGCCGGCAGGCAGGGCTGCCAAAAACTCACTGCGGGGTTTACTCCTTGGCATCCTGATTTTCCTGTTGCGGCTCTGAAGGAGTTTTTTCGGACTCGCCCTCAATCTCAATCGCTTCTTCTGGTTTGGCTTGGGAGCGGATCTCAATCCGCCAGCCAGTCAGTTTGTGCGCCAATCTGACGTTCTGGCCGTTTTTGCCGATGGCCAAAGACAGTTGGTCTGCCGGAACAATCACCCTGGCTTCTTTGTCCGGTCTGATTAAGACGTCAGTGATTTTTGCCGGCGCCAAAGCATTGTTAATGAAGTTCGCCGGGTCGTCTGACCAGAGAATAATGTCGATTTTTTCATTGCCGAGTTCGTTCATGACTGTCGTTACCCGGGTGCCTTTTTGCCCGACGCAGGCGCCGATCGGGTCGATTGAATCATTGTTTGAAGCAACCGCGATTTTTGTCCGTTCGCCGGGCTCGCGGGCAATTGATTTTATCTCAACAATGCCCTCGCTGATTTCCGGGACTTCGTTTGAAAAAAGCTTGGCAATGAACTTCGGGTGCGATCTTGAAAGCAAAATCGACAAGCCGCGGATCCCCTGCTCCACGGACAAAACAAAAAACTTCATTCTTTCGCCGGGGCGGTATCTTTCCCTGGGGATAATCTCGTCGCCGAACATAATCCCGACTGATTTGCCGATGTCAACAAAAATATTCCGACCATCTAACCTCTGGATGATGCCGGAAATAATCTCGCCTTCTTTGGTTTTGTAAAAACCGAACAAAGTTTCTTTTTCCGCTTCGTGGAGTTTTTGCAGCACCACTTGTTTGGCGGTCTGGGCCGAGATTCTGCCGAACTCAATTTTGTTTTCCAGAGGAAACTCCAGTTCTTCGCCTGAAAAAATATCCGGCTTTATTTCCCTGGCTTCTTCAAGCATGATGTGGCGGTCCGGGTTGAATCTGACTCGGCGCTCGCCTTCTTTTTGCTCTTCCGGCTCTTCCTCTTCTTCAAGCAGCATTGAAGAATCAACCACCTGCTTGACCTGGAAAAATTGGGTGTCGCCGGACTCCGGGCTGAACTTCGCTTTGACGATTTCGTTTTTGCTCCGGTATTCTTTTTTGTAGGCGTGGGCAAGCGCGGCTTCAATGATTTCTTGAACCCTTTCTTCGGGAATCTCGCGCTCTTCGGCAATCTGTTTTATTGACGCGACGATTGTTTTTAAATCAAACATGTTTTTTAATACTGGCTGTCTTTAATTAAAATTTCCGCCTTGGAGGCGGAAGAACAACTTATTTGGATTGTAGCATAAGTTTAATCTAAAAACAAGCAACCGGATTTTGCCGGTCTGTTTACCGGAAGAAGTTCTGGATCGCCATGACAATGCCTTTGGCCAAGAGAATGATGATAAAGCCGATGACCGCGAAAATCATGGTGTTATAGCCGTTCTGGAACTTTTTCGGGTCGCCGGCCGAAGTAATCATAATCAGCGCGCCGTAAATAATCGCGCCGGCCAAAAGCGGGATTGAAACAATCATCAAAAAATTGACAATCGCGTCAATCACCTGCGGAATGGTGCCGTATTTTATCGGATTGGCGAACGTGACTGCCAACGCTGGCAGGACCGCTACGGAATAAAGAATTGTGAATAACGAATAAATAGTCAATAATTTTCTCATATTTTTTATTTTATCATAATTCTTAATTCATTATTCGTGATTCACAGGTTCAGCACGAGATATTGTTCCAGAAAGTCGGCGGCGAACCTGGCCGGGCGAAAAATACAAGAATCGTATTGACCACAGCCCAGGCAGTGATGACAATGACAATGCCGACAACCACTTTTAAAATGTTTTTCAGAGCCGCTTGGACTTTGCCCGGGTCGCCGGCAGTGAAATACATCTCAAGGCCGGCTTTGGCAATCAAGATGACGGCGCCAAGAAACACCAGTCCGAGAATAAAGTTGAACGTTGATTGAATCGTTGCCAGAAGCTGGCAAAAACTGCACAAAGCGCCGGTTTCAGAAACTGTGCACTGGACCAAAGCCGCCGAGGCAGACAGGGGGAAGAAAGCAGAAAGCAGAAATAGCCCCGACGTTATTAGTCGGAGTCCCGACTTAGCGTCGGGAAAAGCAGAAATAAGGAGGATCTTTTTCATTTCGTTATTATACTTGTCCCGCAGCGAAACTCGGCCCTTGATTGCCTTGAGTTAGTGTTTTTTATTTTATTAGTTTGTCTTAAAGTATTTTACCACCATTTGTGTCAAACCCTATTTATAAGAGATAACGAAAGGCCGCCGAACTTCTACTGAGGGATCAGAAAGCTTTTTTGAAAATTTCGTCAATTTCATTGGCCATGCCAGTGACAATGCTGTCCAATGGTTCTTTTTCCGCCAGGGCGTCGGCAATGCCGTTTTTGAAGATTCTTTCAATCAGGTTTGAGTCTGGCTGTGGCCAGGAAACCGCGGTGTAAGCTTGTTTTGAGAAAATATCCATAATCGGCTGGTTCCTGAGATTGTTCAGAAGCAGTCTTTTTGCCGGCGCCAGATTGGTTTTTCTGGCAAATGCTTCAGCTTGTTCGTTTTGCGACAAAAAAGAAACCAGGTTCCAGGCGGCATCCGCTTTTTTTGACTGTTTTCTGACAGCCAGGCCCCAGTAGCTGGCATAGTCTTTTCTTAAAGTTGAGTCTTGTGGCTGCGGCATGAGCGTCACCTTGAAGTTGAAATAAGGCGAAACTGCCCTGATGGTTTGGATGTCTGAGGCATAGCCCAAAACCATGGCCACCTTGCCCCGGGCAAACTCTTCAATCGAGCCGTCAAACTTGTCGTCCCAGGTGTAGATTTTGTTTTTTGGCTTGGCAAACTGGGTGAAAAAATTCAAAGCTTCAGTCCCGGCCTTGGTTCTTTGAAAAGTGACGTTGAAGTTGTCGTCAACAATGTTTGAGCCGGCCTGGATCATTAACAAAGCCAGGATGTCGGCGGCATGGCTGACATTTTGCGCTGAGCCAAGAGCGACGGCGGAATAAAGAATGTCCCGTCTTTCATTGATGCGGGTGAGTTTTGGCGTCATTTCCACCAGTTCTTCCCAGGTTTTCGGCGGAAACGGCACCGCTCCCTGGTCCAGGAGGTCTTGGTTGTAAAAAAGGGCCAGAGTGTCAATGAATAAAGGGATGCCGTAAACGCTGTCTCCGGAAACAAAGTCGCGGGCGACAATCTGCGGATAGTTTTCCTGAATGGACTGCGGCGTGAAAAGGTTTTCCGGAGCCGGTTTGACTTTGTCGTAATGCCGCAAAAGCCAGGAATTTTTGAACATGAAAACATCCGGACCGGAGCCAGCCGCCAAAGCGTTCAATAACTCTTCCTCATAAGTGGCGGGATTTTTCTGGACATAAATGATTTTGTTGCCGGTTTCCTGCAGATGGGGTTTGGCCAGCGAACTGAACAGCTCCGGGTCGTCAAAAAGACCCCAGACAACCAGCTCGGCAGTCTGGCTTTTGTCCGGCCTCAAGCCGATGGTGACAATGAAAAAAATCGCGATGATGCCAAGAATCGCGGCGCCAATGATTAAAAGCTGTCTTTGGGAAAACTGCATTTTTTTATTGTTTATTTCTGGAAAATCAGGCCGTAATGGCTCAGGCCCGGGCTGAATAATTTTACGAAATTAAAACCTTGCTTTTGGAAGATTTTTTTGACGTCTTCGGGCTGGTGGACAAACTGATTTTCTTTGCCGATTAATTTTTGCGGCAGCCATTCAATGACCACGGCTTTGCCCCCGGCCTTTAGAATCCGCTTCGCTTCTTTGGCAATGGTTTTTGGCTCTTCAACCTGGAACAGCAGGTTGACAATGACAACCAAGTCGCAGGAATTACTCTGAAGCGTCGAGCCATTTTCTTTTTCAAGATCTGATTTAATCGTTCTGATATTGAAAAGCTTGAGGTTTTTTGCCCGAGTTTCCAAAACCTCCAGCGGTTCTTCCAAAATATCAATCGCCGCGACCTCGCCTGTCGGGCCGACGGCTTTGGCGAGCTCAAGGGCAATGAATCCTGACCCGGCGCCAAAGTCCGCGACTTTTTCTCCGCCATGGATCTCGGCTTCTTGAATGAATCTTTTTATCTCAATCATTAAAACAATTATAACTCGGATAAAGTTTTTGACAATCTTTTGTTGGAGCAAAAGCGCCTCATCGAGTTTGACACCATGCTCTTAGTATGGTTTGATTGTGGCGAGAAAAGGAGGCTTTCATGTTTGAAAAAAAGATTCTCGCTTTTAGCGTCTGGCTGTCTTATGTTGGTTCGGTTCTCGTTTTGCTCGGAAGTCTGATCTTCTGGCCCAGCGGCCAGGACTGGGTCGGTCTGAACATTGTTTCAGCCGTGCTGTTTGTGTTTGTCAGTATTGGCTGGGACTTCAAAAAGAACCGGCTGCGCAACAAACAGGAGCTGGTGACCCTGTTTTTCATCATCAGGACAATTGGCTGGCATTGGTGGATTCCACTGGCATTAGCGGTCTTGCTTGCCGCTGTGCCCTGGATGTTGCACGAACCGTTTGCCCAGCGGCTTGGCAATCTTTGTCTGGCAAAGCCATTGGCAGACCAGCTCGAGTGCCTGGTCAATCTTCGCGCCCAGGTCATTGGCATATCTTTTGCCTGGGTTGTGGTGGTGGTTGGCTTGACCAGCATGGCGTTTTTTCTGGTTTCGTACAGAAGGGCGCAGAAGCTGGAAAAGCACAGATTCCAGGCAATGACAGCACATTGAGTCTGGTAGAAAGCTCCGCTTAAAACGCGGAGCTTTTGTACTTGACATGCTATTCTTGGCGTGGTTTGATTGTGATATATAGAAAGGAGGTCGAAATGACTGACAAGATCCCTGTTTTTGACAGCTGGGGCAACCAAGTTGGGGATTTCATTCCGTCAGGAAGTAGTGGTTTACAGGTAATAGGTTTACTGTTGCTGGGCCTGGTGTTTTTTTTGTTTTACTGTCTACCTATAGTCGTAATACTGGCAGTATTAGCTGCACCATTTGCGACTTTAATCTGGGTTATTACTCGCCCAGAAGATTACCCAAACAGAAAGACCTTTATCTTCCTGTCGATTTCTCTGATAGTTGCTGAAATATGCGGGGGCATATTTCTAATCTCTGCGATTCTGTTCTGTAACCCGAGCTCAACCTTCAATCTTTGTGTCTAGTGTAGATAGATTGATTGGGAGGCCCGTTCGGTAAAAAGCTCCGCTTAAAACGCGGAGCTTTCGCTGTAAATAGCCTTGTGAAACATTTAACAGATGTTTCACAAGACCTGGCAAAATGTTTCACAAGAATCTGGTTTTCCGGGAGCCCGGGTCTGGAAATTATACATAAATGTTTCACAAAAATGTTTCACAGAGCGATTTTCTTGTGAAACATGTTTCTCAGGAAAATGTTTCACGTGAAACATTTGTCTGTATCTCTCTTTTCGTACTAAAAACAGAATTAGTTTTTCTAGTTTTCGGAACCCCGCCAGGCTTGGTCCGAGCGCTAAAAATCTGAAAAATTTAGTGCTCGGCTGGCGGGATGAGAAGACAGTGCCGCGGTTTATCGCCGGAATAAACCGACGAGCCGATAGAAAAAATAACTCTGTTTTTATTGTTTCCTCCACTCGCTTAGCCATTCATTCAAAGAGTCTCCCGGGCACTCGGTGGCTGAACCATAAACTTCGCGGTGGCCTAAGACCCTTTGTTTCGGGATTTTATACTTTGTTTTCAGGTTGTTTAAAAGGCTTTCCAGGGTTTTCAGCTGGGCTGGCTCCGGCTCTTCAAGGTTAAAATCGCCAGCCAGGCAAACCCCAAGGCTTTTCAGGCTCATCTGGCTGGCTTTGGTGTGGGTGCCGGCCGTTGATTCGTTCCGGCCTTTTTTCAGCCTGCCCGAAGCCTCAATAAAATAGTGGTAAGCAATATTGCCCATGCCCTGGTAAAGGTGGAATTTTTTGATTTTCTCAAAGCTGGTTTCCGCTTTTTTCGTGGCGCTTTGATGGACAATGATGAACTTGACGTCGCTTTTGTTCAGTTTCATATTTATGATGATAACAAAAAATCCGTTATTTGACTTTCACTGGTTTTGGCATTACAATGTTTCTGTAATTCGGTTGAATTTTATTTTTCCAATTAATTAACTCTTCCCGATTGGTTTCTTTCCCGAACCGTCCAGGATTGCTTAATCTTAAACTTGAACCTTTTTCCTTTTGAAGTTTTCCATTCTTTTTTCTTCAAGGCTTAAGACGCCCGGTTTTATCCTTTTGAACTGATCGGGGCATAAAAACTATGTCTTTACTTGTTGTTTACGTTGCCTCAGCAACTGTTTTGGGAGTTTTGGCGGGTTTTTTCCTGAGGAAGTTTCTTTTGCAGAAGACTCTGAAAAATCTGGAAAAAGACGTCAGCGAAAAAATCACCAAAGCCGAAGACCAGTCAAAAGCGATTCTGCTTGAAGCCAAAAACAAATCGCTTTCTCTTATCTCAAAAGCCGAAGACGAGATAAAAAACGAAAAGTTCCAGTTGAGAAAAACTCAGGAACGCCTTCTGCAAAAAGAAGCTTTTCTTGACGAACGGACGAAAAAGCTTGACGAAAAAGAAGACAAGCTGATGCAGCAGGTTGAAAAAGTCAGGGCGATTAAGGTTGAACTGGAAAACCACCAGGAAAAGCAGCTGAAAAAGCTTGAAGAGGTTTCGGGCCTGAAGCGCGAAGCCGCCAAGCAGGAGCTGATAAACCAGCTTGAAGACAAATACCACGCGGATTTGTTTGAAGTGGTTAAAAGAATGGAAAAAGACCGGCTTGAAGAAACCGAGAAAAAAGCCGCCGAGCTGGTGGCGACCGTGATTCAGCGTTATTCCCGGTCGCACATCGGCGAAGTGACAACTTCAATCATCTCTTTGCCGAACGAAGACGTTAAGGGCAAGATTATCGGCAAAGAAGGCCGGAACATCCGTCATTTTGAAAAATTGACCGGCGTTGAAGTGGTCATTGACGAAACTCCGGATTCAATCATGATTTCGTGTTTTGATCCGGTCAGAAGGGAAGTCGCCAAAGTCGCCTTGGAAGAATTGATGCAGGACGGGCGAATCCAGCCGGCGCGGATTGAAGAAAAAATCGAAGAAGCCAAAAGAAAGGTCAATCAAAGAATCAAAGAAGCCGGCGAACAATCGGTTTACGAACTCGGCATTGTTGATTTTCCGCCGGAGATTATCCATCTTTTGGGCCGGATGACTTTTCGGACAAGCTACGGTCAGAACGCGCTGGTTCATTCAATCGAGGTCGCTTTCATTTCCGGGATGCTGGCCAAAGAGCTTGGCATGAATCCGGAGATTGCCAAAAAAGCCGGGCTTTTGCACGACATCGGCAAAGCGGTTGATCACGAGATTGAAGGCAATCATCTGGAGCTTGGCATGAAGATTTTGCAAAAATACAAGCTTGATGAAAACATTATTCTGGCGATGCGTTCGCATCACGAAGATTATCCCGTGGCAATTCCCGAAGCCTACCTTATCAACGCCGCTGACGCCATTTCCGCATCGCGGCCGGGCGCCCGGAGAGAGTCTTTGGAGTCTTACGTCAAACGCCTCGGCGACCTGGAAAAAATCGCGCTTGATTTCAAAGGCGTTGATAAAGCTTACGCCATCCAGGCCGGCCGGGAGCTGAGGGTTTTTGTTTCTCCGGAGTCAATCTCTGATTTTGAAGCCTCAAAGCTTGCCCGGGAGATTGCCATAAAGATTCAGAATGAGCTGAAATACCCCGGAGAGATTCGGGTAGTGGTGTTCAGGGAGACCCGGGCAGTCGAGTATGCCCGGTAGTGAAGTATGGCATTGCGCTGAAAATACTTTTGCTGTCGCCGGAGCATGAGAATTCCCGCTTTCGCTAAGGCTGGAGCGCGGTAAAGTCTGCCTGCGCCAAGGCTTCGGCGTGACAATCTCCGCTTGCGTTAAAGCTATAGCGGGACAAGGTGGACAGGGTCTTGATTTGGGGTATAATTTCCTCAGAGCACTTAAACGTTAATCTCGGGTCGTTTTAAAAATTAAAATAATTCATTTTCATGAACAAGCAAATCTTGGCGGCGAAAGTTGCGGAACAGTTCGAGCTTTCAAAAAGGCAAGCCGGAATGATTCTTGATTTAATCTTCGGCGACATTATCAAGGCTGTGAAAAACAACAAAGAAGTCAGCGTCGCCGGTTTTGGTTCTTTCAGGCTGGTCCAGAGAAAAGCGAGAATGGGCGTCAACCCGAAAACCGGGGAAAGAATCAGCATTGCGGCAACCAAAGTGCCGAAGTTCAAATCCGCCAAAGCCTTCAAAGAAGTTGTCAGATAACTTTACAACCTACCTTTCGACTCCGCTCGGGGAAAGCAACTAACGACAAAACCGAAGCTGTTAAAACAAAAACCCCGCACGTGGCGGGAGTTTTTGTTTGGAAATTCAAAAAACTTTATTTTTCAAGCTTCAAAGTTATTTTTCTTTCTTTCTTGTCAATTTCGGAAATTTTAAATGAATAAGTTTTTTCGGTTTCAAGATTTTCGTCCGCGGAAACGCCGTAAATATAATCATCCAGACTGATTAACGCGCCAAGCTGGGTCTGCTTGATGACCCGGCCGGAATAAACCCCGCCTTTTTTGTAAATTGATTCAATCTCGTCCCAGGGGTCAATCTTTAAAGACTTCAAGGACAAAAAGATTCTGTCGTTGGTGATGTTGATAATTTTAGCTTTTTCTTTGCTGCCGACTTTAAGATAACTTGAAGGGTCGTCAACCAGCTTGTGGTCAATCTCGGAAATGTGAATCAAGCCTTCCAAAGCCGGGTCGCCGAATCTGATGAAAGCTCCGAACGGCGCAATGCCGGTAATCTCGCCTTCAACCACATCATTGATTTTATAGTTCAGCAAAAGATTCTGGAGTTTTTCCTGTTCCGCTTCTTTTTCGGAAAAAATCAGCTTGCCTTCGCCTTGATTGAAATCCAGAACCCTGACTTTCATTTCTTTGCCGACGAATTTTCTTAACTCTTCAAGAATTCGCGATTTATTGCCGCCCTCAACTCTTGGATAATGTTCCAAAGCCAGTTGGGAAACCGGCAAAAATCCTTCAATGCCTTCAAACTGCATTAAGAGGCCGCCCTGGTTGGCGCCGGAAACGGTCAAGCCGACAATTTCGCGGTTGTCTCTGGCGGCTCTGACTTTTTCCCAGCCAGCTTCTTTGTCGGCCTGGTTCAAAGAAACTTCCCAAAATCCGTTTTCGTCCATTGAGCCGATAACCTTGACGACAACCTCGTCGCCGAGCCTCAGCCCTCTGATTCTGTCAATGGAAAAAAGATACTCTTTGCCGAGAATTATGCCTGAACCAGAGCTAAAAAGGTCAATAAAAAGCCTTCGGGGCTCTTTTTTCAGAACGCTGCCAGCCAAAATACTGCCGACACCTGGCGAAGCTTTTTTGATTGTTTCTAAAATTTGCTGCATTTAAGCGATTTTTATACTATACTTAAAAAATCTGATAATTTCAAGACCCTATATCATTGGTAAATTGCCTCTTATTTTATCTTGTCAGTCAATTAAAATTTCCTGCGGGAATTTCTAACGAGATGAACTCTTTGGTTGGTTTGAACGAAAACCAGAAAAACGCGGTTTTAAACCATGAGGGTCCGATGATGATTATCGCCGGCCCGGGTTCGGGCAAGACAAAAACCCTGACCCACAAGATTGCCCATTTGATTGAAACCGGCACGTTGCCTCAAAACATTCTTGGACTGACTTTCACCAACAAAGCCGCCGGCGAAATGCAAAAACGGGTTGAGCACCTGGTGAAAGATTTGAAAAAAAGAGAGCTTTTTCTCGGAACTTTCCATAAACTGGCGGTTTTGATTCTGCGCTCTGAAGCTTCAGCCCTGGGGTTTTCCAGGAACTTTTCCATTTATGACGAAAACGAAAGCCTGTCTTTGATGAAAGAAGTTGTCGGATCTTTAAATCAAAAAAACGACTCTGCCGCGGATGTTTTGAAAAAGATTTCTTTTCTGAAAAACCGCGGCGATTTTTTGTCTGGCGGCGTCATTGGTTCTGAAAGACTCCAGGCTTATTTTGAAGAGTACCAAAAGCTTTTGCGCCAGCGGAACGCGTTTGATTTTGACGATCTTATCTTGAAAACCGTTGAGCTGTTCCAGGAAAACCAAAAGATTCTTGAAAAGTATCAGTCGCGCTGGCGCTACATTCTGGTTGACGAATACCAGGACACAAACAAACCCCAGTATCTTTTAATCAAGCTTCTGGCGCAAAAGCACCGGAATCTTTGCGTTATCGGCGATGACTGGCAGTCGATTTACCGGTTTCGGGCCGCGGACTTCACCAATGTTCTGCGTTTTGAAAAAGACTGGCCGGACGCCAAAATCTTTTTCCTTGAAGAAAACTACCGTTCAACCGAAAACATTGTTTTGGCGAGCCAGCAAATGATTTTGAAAAACATTTTCCGGACCGACAAAAATCTTTTCACGAAAAATCCCAAAGGCGACTTGGTTTGCGTGATTCAGTTTAGCGACGGCGTTGAAGAAGCGCGCTGGATTAAGGAAAAGATTCTTCTGGAAATGAGCCAGGGCCGCCGGCTTAATGATTTTGCGATTTTATTCCGGACCAATGTCCAGTCGCGGGTTTTTGAGGAAATGTTTCTTGAATCAGGCATGGCGTATCAATTAATCGGCGGCTTCAAGTTCTACAAGCGCAGAGAAGTCCAGGATCTCCAAAGCTATCTGCAGCTGATTCTGAACCCGGACGATTTTTCAGCTTTTCAGCGGGCGGTCGCGGCGCCCAAAAGGGGAATCGGCGAAAAAACTTTGCTGGCGTTGAAATCCGGCGTTAATTTGAAAAATCAGAAACTTGACGATTTTTTCAAGCTGGTTGAAAAAGCCCGTGTCTTGTCAAAAAAATTAAAACCTTCGGAGTTTTTAACCTGGCTTTGCCGGGAAATAAAATATCAGGACTATCTTTTACAGCTTGGCAGTGAAGGCAAAGACCGCTGGGAAAACGTGCTGGAGCTGATTGGCGTTGCCAGAACCTTTGATTTGGAACTGCCGCCTTTGGGTCTGGAAAAACTGGTTGAGAACATGAAACTGCTTCAAGACACGGATGATTATGAAAAAAACTCAAACCGCCTGACTTTAATGACCCTGCACTCTGCCAAAGGCCTGGAGTTTCCCGTGGTTTTTGTCATCGGGCTTGAAGACGGCATCTTGCCGCACGAACGGTCTTTGAAAGCCCAGGAAGATTTGGAAGAAGAGCGGCGTCTGCTTTACGTCGGCATGACTCGGGCGAAAGAAAAACTTTTTCTGTCTTTCGCCAAAACCAGGTTTCTTAAAGGCAGTTTTCAAGACAATCCGCCGTCGCGTTTTTTGGCCGACCTGCCGCCGCAAAACATCAGTTTTATTGACCAGGAGCCGGAGTTTGGCGATGGTAAAATTGTTTACCTGGATTAGTTTTACTTAACCTGGTTTTAGAGGCTAAATTAGATAATTTTTTGGTCTTACCTGTGGATAACTTGACTATTGTTGCAACAATGTGATACATTTATATTGATCAATACGAAAAAGACCCCTATAGAGTCCGTCTCTATCGGGGGCTTTTTCTTTTTATCCTCGGGCGAACTTATTTTCGATATTCAAGCTGTGTTTTCTTGTCGTTAAGATAAACGTTTTCGCCTCTGTTTTCTTCAATAAAACAGAACAAAATTCTTTGATACTTGGAGATAAGATTGTAAGTAGTTTTTGTTTATCTAATAGGAACTTCACTAATGAAGCGTAATCACCGTCGCTTGCCACCACGATAGCTTGGCTGAAATTATTTTCGTACGCATCGCAAACTGCGTGCAAAACCATATCGGCGTCACAGTTGCCTTTTGGTTTACTTGAGCCGTCGTATACGACTTCTTTAAATACAAGAGTAAACCCGGATTCCTGCAGATAGGTATATAATCCTTTATATTTCGGAATTAGCCCTATAAACAGATAGGCTCTTTTAATGTGATATTTCTCGCGAAGCCAAACATAGAAGCGATTATAATCTAAAGGCCAGCCCAGTTCCTTTAACGCTTTATCCAAATTTGCTCCGTCTATGTAAGCAATGTTTTGGAGCTCATCTTCCATAAGTAAAATTATATCAAATTGTTAAATTCATAACTACTATGTATTTAAAACCGAAAAAATCTTTGGGCCAGCATTTTTTGAGAAATTTTTCCGTGGTCAAGAAAATCGTCAAAACTCTTGATTTGAAAGTTGGCGAGACCGTGGTTGAGATTGGTCCGGGAACCGGCGTTCTGACCGAAGAGCTTTTGAAAACCAATGCCCGCGTTGTCGCGGTTGAAAAAGACGACCAGCTGGCGGCTTTGCTCAAAAAAAGGTTTGAAAATCACCGGAACCTTGAAGTCATTAACGAAGACATTTTGGATTTCAGCCCGCATAATTCGCAATTCTTAATTCATAATTCCGGCTTTAAGGTTTGCGGCAATCTGCCGTACAACATTTCCGGCAGGATTTTGGAAACAGCTCTGGAAGTTTGGCCAAAGCCGGAAAAAATTGTTTTCATGCTTCAAAAAGAAGTCGCGGAAAAGCTTTGCGCCAAGCCTCCAAAAATGGCGGTTTTGCCGGCGATTAACCAGTTTTTGGCTGAGTTCAAGATTTTGTTTTCAGTTTCAAGAAAAAATTTCTTTCCTCAGCCGAAGGTCAACTCCGCGGTTTTGGAGATTATTCCGAAAAAACAAAATGTTTTTCAGGTGTATCCTGAACTGAAGCGTTTCATCAAATCCGGATTTGCTTATCCAAGGAAATATTTGATCTCAAGTCTTTCAGACAAGCTCGGCATCGGTAAAGACAGTTTGAAAAAAGCTTTTCAGGCGCTCAAATTTTCAGAAAAAATCCGCCCCGGCGAACTCAAGCCTGAACAATGGCTTGAGCTTTATCTTGAACACTCGGGGCAAAACAGGGTTTAAGTTGGTTAAAATCGCTGATACAATACATATTATGACTATGAATCGGGTGTTATCTTGGTTTTTGGCGGTTTTCTTGATTTTAGGTTCTATTTTTGCCCTGTCTTTTGTTTTTGCTTTTTCTTCAAAATGGAATTTTTCTTTTGAAAACGGAGTTCAGGAAAAGCCGGGGTATTATGCTGAAAGCATTTTTTCCGGACCGACAGCTGAACTGGACGCCGAAAAAATATTCGGAGAGAACTTGACGGAAAGAGCTCTAAACACGGCTTTGAGTTATTTAATGGTAAAAAACCCCGGCGGTTTGAGCGAGTTTTCCACTTCAACCGTCACTGATTTTGACAAAGGGAAAATCAGGCTTTTGGCCATGGCCGAGATTTACAACCGCGCCAACGAAGAGCTGCGGCAATATTCTGAATCCGAACTCCTGACTGTTCCCGACTCTCCGGCCGCGGTTAAAAACTATCTTGAATCATTGAAGGAAATCTCCGATAATTACTTAGAGCGCTTCCGGGAAAGCGACCTGGAGCTTCTGGCTTTTGAAGCGAGCAAAAACAACAATGATGACGCCAGAAAAGAGATGATTGATTTTATTGACGCTTCAGGTGCGGCCCTGGGGGAGATGGCAAAGATTCTGGTGCCAAAATCGTGGGCGGTTTTTCATCTTGGCTATCTCAACCTGACTTCGGAAACCCGCTACACGGCTTTGGGTTTTTTGCTTTTTGAAGACGACCCGGTCAGGGGCAATCTGGTTTTTAACAACTATGATTATTTGGGGTACCGGCTGGATGCTTTCAACAAAGATTTTCAAGAAAAATTCCAAGAGTATTTCAAATCAAATCAATGAATCCCGTTAGAAGTAGCCTTGGTTAACAAGTATGTCATTAGCAAATCACTTATATGAATTCACCCAGCTTTTTAATTAAAAATTCCTATCGGAACTTCTAACGGGATGAAAATAAAGCTTAACCAAAAGTTTTTCGCCAAAGCATTCTGGATTGTTTTGGCGCTGGCCTACCTGATTGTTTTTTTGAAACTGCTTCTTTTTAAAAACTGATTTTAATGAAACTTTTTAAAACACTTTTTATATTTTTGCTGGTTAGCTTGATTTTCAACTCAGGGTTGAATCTTGATTTTTCTTTTGGCTTTTCAGTGGTTCAGGCGATTGAAGATCCCGGCGATGGAGGGACCGCGCCACCCCCAGACCCTGACGCCAATGATATTGAAGACGGCACCTGGTTAATGTCTGCCGGCACTGGCGACTGCTGTGAAATCAGCATTCCGATTCCGTTGCCGGTTAAAGCGCGGGGCTATGGCCCGGGTTCACAGCCGCCTGTCAGAGTCGCTTCTGACGCTTTTCAAGACCCTGCCGAGGGTGTTTATGTTTGGAGCGGTGACCGGGGCAGGTTTGCCGGAGTCAGGGTCTGGAATCTGGAAACAGATGCCATGTGGACAAGATGCATTCCGTCTGACCCGGTCTGCGCTTATTTCATTGCCTTGGGGGACCAGGAGCAAAACAAAGCCGCCGAGTTCAAGATTGCCGAAGAACTTTACATTCAAGTTAACTTTAATCAGTTTTCCAAAGACTGTCCGACTTTTGCCAAAATGGCTGGCATTGGCATGACTGAAGGCGAAAACCCGGAAGCCATAGTGGTCAACACGATTGCCGAATCAAGCTGTAAGAACATTGTTGAAAACTGGGCTGACGCTTTGGTGGAAAAAACCAAAGCCGTCAAACTCGCTTTGTCAGAATATATTGAAGACCTTGACCTGGTTTTTCTTGACCCAATCACGAAAAAAGCTCTGATTCAGCAGGTTAACAGCAATGACTCCTATGAAGAAGTGCCGGAACCATTGAGGCCGCAGGCGTTTTTCACGGACGTGGTCGGCGGTTCATACGTTGAAGCCAACACGTCTTTGCTTGGTTTTGTCAGGCGGGCAACCCGGCCAATGTCAAAAGCAAATCTTTTTTTGACGGCCAAGTCGTATGTTTCGCAAGAACAGCAAAGGGCTGAAGACGCTTTACTTGAAGAAACCAGAAGCGGCGGCGGACTTTTCAGCAAATACGAAACCACTTCAGAAGTGGTTGACACGCAAACCGGCAAAAAATATCCCGGCAAGCAGATTGTCACCCTGCCGTCTTCAGTCGGTTTTGAAGACTTGATGACAGTCAGGCGGGCGGCGTCAGACGCCTTGGTCAACACGATTGATTACACCAAAGAAGTTTCCAACCAGCTTTTTCCGGTTTTAAACTCCGGCGATAATCTTTGGTACGGCGGCATTTCCCAGTTGCGGGATCTTTTGAACACGACCATGACCGGCGGTCCGGGATTGTTCAGAACCGGCAGTTCAGCTCCCCAGCCGGAGGTTACCGGGCCGACAGCTCAGTCTTCATGCAGCATTTCTTTTGCTGACTCGGGCATGACCATGGGCTTGAAAGAAACAATGACTTTTTCTTTCAGCGTCAGAGTCAATCTGGCGGTTGGCTTGCCCGGAACAATCTCTGATATTGAAAACATCAAACTTTCTTTTGATACTGCCGGCATTGCTTCAGTGACGCCGAATGATCTGACTGCGGCGAACGCCACCACCAGCTCCGGAATTTTCCGGGTGAATGTCGGTTCCATTAAAAGCGGCTCGACTGACATGAACATTGACGCCAAACTGAAAGCTTCGGCCGGCGGTTCAACCTGCCGCGCTTCAATCGGCGTTGATGTTTTCAATATTGAAAGATATGCTTGTAACTCCCAAAAGTGTTCAAGCCCAACAGTCAATCCTGATCCGGATAATATCATCTATACCTGCGTTGGCACGCCGGATGACGGTTTGAACAATGACTGCACTTCGCTGGGTTCAAACTGCAAGCAAGAATGGTGCACTGACATCGGCGACCAGAACAAAGACGGGTTTAACGCCATGTGCTACGACTCATGCGGCGCTGAGTACCAAGACAGTTGCCGGCGGATCGGATATTTTTGCCAGGGCACCTCAACCTCATTGTTTATGCGAAAAGAAAACAAAGTTCTTGAGTTTATTAAGTCTTTGAGCTTGATTAAATCTTGAGGTGAAAAAAATAATTTTTACAATTTTTCTTGTTTTATTCCTAGCAGTTAATCCCGGGCTGGTTAAGGCGGCAGATCAAGTGACGCCAGCCGCCGCTGCGGGGAACAAATCTCCTTGGCAGCAGATTGCGGACAAATGTCCGGTTTCAGAGATTTTTGGTTCAGCGGATAAAGCCGGGTCTTGTCTGGCTGGTTACGCCGCGGCCATTGCCTTGATGCCTTATGAAGCTGCCGGCGAAGTCACGGATTTTATTGAGACTGCAACAGACAAGTTTGAGACTATTTTCAACCTCAGTATTGAAGGCATCATTGCCCGGATTGTCAAAGCTGTCGGCTACATTGTCGGTTTCATTGTTGCCCAGGAAATGTATATTGTTTCAATTGTTTTGAGCCCGGACACTTTCCAGTATGCGACTTTTCCGGCGGTCCAGGTCGGGTTTTACGTTTCGTTGCAGATTGCCAACGGCCTTCTGGCGATTGGCCTGGTGATTCTGGCGAACAAGTTTATTCTCGGCATTGAGAGCTACGGCAACTTACAAAGTCTTTCGCGATATTTAATCACCGCGCTTTTGATTAACTTCAGTCTTTTAATGGCGTCTTATCTTGTCGGCATCTCGAATTTTCTGACGATTGCGTTTTTGAATTTCGCGACCATGCCGCAGACCGGCGGCACGGATAGTTACGCGGTCAGGCTGATGGCGACAATGAACCAGTTTTCCGAGGTTTTTTCTGGTCTGATTGCCGATTACGGCGACTTTTCGCAGGATATTTTCGCGAACATCGCGATTCTTCTGATTTTGATTGTTTTTTCATTGTTTTTGATAATGATTCTTGGCGCGATTATTATTTCTTTGCTGACCAGGGTGATTGCCTTGTGGATTTTGATGATGATTGTGCCCTTGGCAATTGCCGCAGACACGGTTTTCGGCGGCATGAACATCCCTGGAATCGCCGGCAAAGCCGGAACCCTTTTTAACAGCTGGATGTCTGATTTTATTAAATGGATAAGCTTTGGCCCGATTATGGCGGGTGTTATCTGGTTTGTGTTTTTGATTATGGGCCAGCTTGATACCGCGTTTTTGGCGCAGGCAGCCGACCCCTCAGTCGGTTTGGTCATGTCAGTCATTGGCAGAATCTTCAGCGTTTTGGCGGCGATGATAATTCTTTTTAAAGGTTATGAGTTTGCCCACTCAAGTTCCAAAGGCATTCCGGCGTTTGTTGATAATGCCGTGAAATCAACTTTCAGTTTTGCCGAAGGCAAAGGTGTGAAGTTTTTGGGCAAAGATTCATTGACGAAGTTTGGCATGGGCCTGGCTGATTCAAAACCCGGAGCTTGGGCTCAGCGGCATGTTCCTTTTGTTGGCGGCTGGCTGACACAGGTTGG
>Ga0076099_102_pt1 | contig 58854 bp, 55 predicted proteins | sample RifGroC1_FD_68128 | JGI IMG/M metagenome (GOLD analysis project Ga0076099, IMG submission 68128) | Parcubacteria bacterium GW2011_GWC1_45_9 | reverse complement strand
CAAGGACTGGGCATTGTCGCGCGACCGTTATTGGGGCACGCCTTTGCCGATCTGGGTCTGCGAAAAAGATTCCAGCCATATGTTTGTTGTCGGCGCTCTGAAAGATTTTGAAACCAATGCTTTGGCGAAAAACAGATATTTTTTGATGCGCCATGGCGAAGCTGACTCAAACGCCAGAGAGTACCACGGCGACTACGCTTATGATTTAAAAACCCCCGGTCATCTGACCGAACCTGGAAAAAAACAGGTTGAAGCCGCAGGTCAAAAGCTTGCCAAGGAAAAAATCGAGTTGATTATTTCGTCGGATTTGGTAAGGACCAAAGAAACCGTTGAGATTTTGAAAAAACATCTGGTTCAGGCAGAAGTTGTTTTTGACGAAAGGTTGAGAGAGATTGCCGCCGGGGTTTTGAGCGGAAAGTCGCGGCGCGAGTTTGATGAGTTTTATTCCGGCGATGACTGGTTTGCCAAAAAACCGGAAAGCGGCGAAAGTTTTTTGGACGTTTCAAGCCGGAGCTTCAATGTTTTTAAAGAGCTTGAAGCCAAGTATTCGGGGAAAAATATTCTGATTGTTTCGCATAACGGCGTTTTGTGGCCAATGCTTGCCAAAGCTTCGGGACAAGATATTTTCGCCGCGGACGTTAAAGACTTTGGTTTGGCGGAAACAAAAGAGTTTGTTTCAAAAAACCTGCCTTTCAATGAAAAAGGCGAAGTTGATCTGCACCGGCCTTATGTTGACGAGATTTATCTGAAATGCGAAAAATGCCAGAGCAGAATGTCGCGCGTCAAAGAAGTGATTGACGTCTGGTTTGATTCCGGCGCCATGCCTTTGGCCCAGTTTCATTTTCCGTTTGAACAGAAAAAACCTGACGAAGACGCCCATCAGCTTGATTATCAGGCTTTAATCAAAAAGAACTATCCATATCCAGCAGACTACATTTCTGAAGCGATTGACCAGACGCGCGGCTGGTTTTACACCCTTCTGGCAATCTCGACACTGCTCGAACTTGGGCCGTCTTACCTGAACGTTGTTTCCGTCGGCCACGTTGTCGACGCCAAAGGCGAAAAAATGTCAAAGTCAAAAGGCAACATTGTCGACCCCTGGCAGATGATTGAAAAGTACGGCGCTGATTCTTTGCGCTGGTATTTTTATACGGTCAACAGCCCCGGTGAATACAAGAAGTTCGCTGAAAAAGACCTGGCGGTCGCTTTTCAGGATCTGACGACAGTTTTGAATGTTCTGCGGTTTTTTGAATTTTACGTCGCGTCAGACGCAGCCGGCGCGCCGCAACTTAAATCAGCCAATCTTGAGCCAAACTCTTTGCTTGATAAATGGATTTTGGCAAGGTTGGGCCAGGTGGCTTCAAATGTTGATGAGTTTTTGTCGCAGGAAAAGATTTTTGAAGCTTCGCGGCTGATCAAGGAGTTTATTGACGATCTGTCGCGCTGGTATTTGAGGCGTTCCCGGAAAAGATTCCAAAAACCGGAATCTCCGGAAAGCCTGGCTAAAGACTCGCAGTTTTTTGCCGGGTTGCTTATGGAGTTTTCAAAGGTGCTGGCGCCGTTTACGCCGTTTTTGGCGGAAACCGTCTGGCAGAGCGTCAACTCGCGTCTGGAACAAAAACTTGAGCCAAGCGTTCACATGAGTTCATGGCCGGAGATAAAGCCAGCGGCAAATAGCCAGTCGCTGATAGAAGAGATGCAAAAAACCAGGGAGTATGCCGAGATTGGCTTGAAGTTAAGGGCTTTGAAATCTCTTGGGGTTAAAAACTGTCTTTACGCTTTTTATGTTGTTTCTGATAAAGACTTGTCTTTGGAAAACAAAGCGGTTTTGGCAGATGAGCTTAATGTTGAAAAAATCGAGATTCTTAAATCATTGCCGCCGGAAGAAGATATTTTCATTGATCCGGAAACTGCGAAGTTCGCTTTGGATCTGAGAGTTGACGAAGCCTTAACCCAGAAGAGCCATTTTCGGGGAATTATCCGTTTGGTTCAGGATTTGAGAAAAGAATCCGGTTTGACGCCGCAGGACAAAATCAAACTTTTTTTGGAACTGCCCGAAGCTTTTGGTTTTTTGAAAAACAAAGAGCAGGAACTGGCAAAAGAAACCGGCTCAAGCTCAGTTCAGTTTTTGAAATCTGAAGTGGAGTTTGAAAAACAGATTGAAATTGAAGGCAATAAAATCTGGGCGGGGATTAAAAAATAATTGGAAATCGAAACTTAGAATGGTTGACCCAAACGAACAATACAAAAAATTAATCAAGCTACTCGATGACAATCAAGTGGAGTATAAGCTTTTTGAACATCGCGTAGCTTTAACTTACGAAGATTTGACTCAAGCCCAGAAAGAAACGGGGTTTTTCGGCACCGAGGGTAAGTGTATGGTTTTAAAAGCGGGGGACGACTTCGTTGTTTATGTAACCCTGCAGGGCAAAAGAGTCGATATGAATGTTGTTAAAGAGTCGTTAAATGCTTCAAAAATAAAACTAGCTACTCCCGAGGAGTTAAAAGAATATTTCGGGGCAGAACCTGGCTGTGCATATCCTTTTGGATTTGATAAACAATACAGGATTTTTGTTGATCCGAAGATTTACGAACAAGATTGGTTTTTGTTTAGTCCGGTTCTACCAACAAGAACCGTCCAAGCCAGGGGTTCTGATTTGAGAAAAGTTTTTTCTGGCTTAGATAATCAAGTCGAGGAAGTTAGTAACTGGAATCAATAAAATGGATTTGATTTCAATAGGAGATTTTTCAAAAATTGAGATCCGGGTCGGCGAAGTCGTTGAAGCCAAAAATGTTGAGGGAAGCGAAAAACTAATTCGTTTAGTGGTGGATTTCAACGAACCAGAAAAAAGAATTATTTTTACCGGAGTGCGTCAATACGGTTATATTCCTGAAAATTTTTTAAACAAACAGTTTTTGTTCGTGGCGAATTTAGAACCGCGAAAAATGCCCTCCTATGTTGAAACTTCGGAGGGCAAGCTTCCTGAATATTCACAAGGCATGATTCTGGCAGTGGACTCTTCGACAGGCTTAGAGCAAGTCGGTTCAGGAGCAGAAACAAAACCAATCTTTATTTCCGGCGAAAACCTGCCGCTTGGTTCAAAAGTCAGATAACAAAAAATCCCTGAAAAGGGATTTTTTGTTTGAAAGTCGTTTATTTCAGAGTCAGGCCGGTTTTTTCTTTGACTTCTTCAAGAGTTTTTGAAGCGACTTTTTGGGCTTTGGCTGATCCTTGAGTCAGGAGCCTTATCAGGAAACTTTCATCTTTCATCAATCTCTCAAACTCGGTTTTGATTGGTTTGAGTTTTTCCGTTAAAAGCTCTGCTAAAGAATTTTTGAACTCAGCGTAAGTTTTTCCGGAAAACTCTTTTTCCAGCTGTTTGATTTCTTTGCCGGAATAGCCGGAAAAAATAGTCAAAAGGTTTGCCACCGCCGGTTTTTTCTTTAGGTCAAAAACAATTTCTTTGCCGGAATCAGTGACGGCCTTTTTGATTTTTCTTTTGATTTCTTGCGGCGAATCAAGCAAAAGAATCGCGCCGTCAGGGTCTTCGTCTGATTTTGACATTTTTTTGTCCGGATTTTGCAGAGATTTGATTCGGGCGGAGTTTTTTCCCAAAACCAAAGGTTCGGGCAAAGGAAAAACATTGCCGAATTTTGAGTTGAACTTTTCCGCCAGAGAACGGGTCATCTCAACGTGCTGAATCTGGTCTTCGCCGACTGGCACAGCCTGCGGCTTGTAAAGAAGGATGTCGGCGGCCATCAGCACCGGATAGAGGAACAAACCGGCGTTCGCCGGGCTGCCTTCCTGTTTTTTTTCTTTGTACTGGGTCATGCGTTCGAGCTCGCCGAGCGGCGCGATGGTTTCCAATATCCAGGCGAGTTCCGAGTGTTCCGGAAGCTGGGATTGGAGAAAGATGGTTGATTTTTCCGAGTCAAGCCCCAGGGCCAGATAAAGAGCGAACGCCGACAAAACCGCGTTTTTCAGTTCTTTTGGCTCGTATGGCGTGGTAATGGCGTGCAGGTCGGCAATGAAAAAATAACCTTCGTGTTTTTCCTGAAGCTCAATGAATTGCTTGATGGCGCCGAGATAGTTGGCGATTGTCAGCTGTCCCGACGGCCTAATGCCTGAAACTATGCGCATGTTTTTATTTTACCTTATAAATCTTTTTTTAAAACCCGCTACTTGAGTTTAGTCAAACATTCAAACAGCGTTTTGCAGCCTGGGTGCGGGTTTAACCGCACCCAGGCTGTTTAGTGGATTGTTATCACCACTCTTCGTAGCTATCATCACCGGGTGGATTGATGATAAAAGGTTTCTTGACGTTGCGGCGTCGGCGAATTGCGACGACGCTGACGACAATCAAAACCATAACTACCACTGCGGCAACAGAGATTAAGACTCCTGCCATTTCAACCTCCTTTCTTGTTTTTTAAGGCTTTTGTCCGACTAAACAAAAAGCCCTTGCAAATCTCCGGACACAAAAAATCCGGAAACTTACAAGGGCCTTTAATAAGGCGGTGCCACCCTGCTTTATTTTCTTGTTTTAATGAGAAAACTCCCTAAAAGGGAGTCGTCAGATTAAACAAAAAAACCTTGTTCATGACGAGCTCCAGCTTCTTTACACTGAGTGCAATTGAAGCGCGACACTCGTTGCAGACTTTGTACAGTTTCGCCTCTGGAGCATATTTTTGCTCTGCTCCCCGGTTCCAACCATCCGGATCAACGCATTTTTAAATTGTATCTTCATTATATCAAATACCCTCTGTTTTGTCAACAACGTCCGCGAGATAGGGCCTTTCCCACGAGAAAGTAGTTTCTGTATCAAGCGTATTGATCTTTGGAAATTTCAATGTTATAAAGCAATCATCTAAAGGCTTTGCGATTCCGCATACTAGTTAATACCCGAAAGGCCACATTGGTAGGAGAGAGGAAACGCCTTTGTCAGGCGTGAAAACGCCGGACCTTTTGAGAAGGAATTTGCAACTGTGCCTGATGATTAGTTCAGGCGGCAGGGTTTCATGAGGCCCTTCTGCCGTCAGGAATCTCAATGGCCGCATCCGCCTCTTCCCAAGTGCGGCCAAAGAGCTTATATTCGAGGAGCAGTGATGCTCCTCGTTTTTCTTGTTTTTCGGCGTGTTTATGCTATTATTCAGTTAACCTTTATGTCGGCGATTGCCAAAATACTCTTGCGCTTGATTGCGAACTTTGTCGGTTTGCAGATAGCGATTAACTACATCTCCGGAGTTTCATTTTCGGGACAGTTTCTGGATTTGGCGAAAGCCGCGGCCATCATCACTCTTTTGAACATTCTCTTGAAGCCGTTTTTGGAGTTTATTCTGGCGCCGTTCATCTTTATCACCCTGGGGTTTTTCGGGCTGGTGATTAACGCCTTGATGCTCTGGCTGGCGACTTACTGGGCGCCTCAGCTGGATTTTTCGAGCCTCGGCGTTCTTCTTTTAACCACTTTGATTATCACTTTCATAAATTATTTGTTTGATATTGTTGAGAAAAAGAATGACTAAAGAAACTTTAAGCATTATTCAGATTGTTCTGTCGGTTTTAGTGGTTATTTTTATTCTTTTGCAGCAAAAAGGAGAAGGCCTTTCCGGCATTTTCGGCGGCATGGGCGAGTTTTACGCCACCCGGCGCGGCCTTGAAAAAACCATCTTCATCATAACGATTGTTTTGGTTTTTCTTCTGGCGGCTTCCGTGGTTGCCGGACTGTTTCTCGTTTAAAGGACTTTATTGATGTTTTTAAATCAGGACAAGTTAAGAAGCTTGGCGTCAAAGCTGTCGTTTAAGAGATTGGCCAGCGGCTTTTCTTATTTGTCCATAAAAGAAAAGATTTTTTTTCTTTCTTTGGCCGTCTTGGGTTTTGTGGGCTTGGTTGTATTTTCTTTCAATTTTTATTTTTCGCGGACGGTTTTGATTCCCCGGAATGGCGGCGTTTACACCGAAGGCATCATTAGTTACCCAAGATTCGTTAATCCGATTATTCCGGACCAGAGCGACGCCGAAGAAGCTTTGGAGAGCCTGATTTTTTCCAGTCTTTTCAAAAGCGACAACAATGGCGGCGTCATGCCGGATCTCGCCGAAACCATGAATATTTTTGAAAACGGCAAAGTTTATCTGATTACTTTAAGAGACAATCTTTTCTGGCATGACAATGAAAAACTGACGACCCAGGACATTGCTTTTACGATTGAGCTTTTCAAGAACCCGGAAATAAAAAGCCCGTTGGGCGATTTTTGGCGGGAAATTTCAGTCGAGATTTTGTCCGACAAAACAATGAAATTCACGCTGAAAAAGAATTATCAGTTTTTCCCTTTTTACCTTACCTTTAAAGTTTTGCCGAAACACCTTTGGCAGGACATCCAGACCAACTCTTTGGTTTTTTCCGAACTGAACCTGAAGCCGATCGGTTCCGGTCCGTACAAGTTCAAAAAACTCATTCAGGAAAAAGACGGCAAAGTTTTGCAGTACAGCCTGGCGGCGTTTGACCGGTATTATCTTGAAGGGCCGTATCTGGAGTCTTTTGTTCTGAAGTTTTATCCTGATGAAACAACGGCTTTAGCGGCGCTGAGGAAAAAAGAAATTAACGGTCTGACCGGCATCCCGTCGGTTTCTTTGAGCAATTACCGAAAAAAAACCCTGCCGATGCTCAGCATTTTTTCTTTGTTTTTCAACAATGAAAACGAGTTATTCCAGGATAAAAACGTCAGAAACGCGATTAATCTGGCGACTAACAAGCAAAAAATCATTGATGAAGCGATTAACGGCGCCGGGCAAGCCACAGACGCGGTTGTCATTGCCAAGGATTTTTTGAGCCAGAATCAGAGTGTTTATGACCCGGAAAAAGCCAGAGAGATTTTGAAAACCGCCGGCTGGGAAGACAAAGACGATGACGGCATCCTTGAGAAAAGACTTTCAACAAAAACCAAAACTTACACCAAGCTTGAGCTTTCGATTCTTTACCACGACATTCCTGAACTCGGCAAAGTGGTTGAGTCAATCAAAAACGATTTGAATCAGGTCGGCATCAGCATTGTTTTAAAGCCGTTGGGAATCAACGAGTTCAGCTCGCGGCTCCAGTCGCGTTCTTACCAAATGGTTTTGCTCGGCGAAACAAGCATCACCGGCGGCCGGTCAGATCCGTATCCTTTCTGGCATTCAACCCAGGTTTCTTCTTTGGGATTGAACTTTCCGATTTACAAAAACAAGGACGCGGATAAGCTCTTGGAACAGATTCGCGATCCGGGTTCAAGAAATCTGGCTGAACTTTATCTTGAGCTGAACGAGCTGATTAAATTTGACCAGCCCGGAGTTTCTCTTTACGCGTCAAAACTGAACTTCCTGATTGACGATTCTTTCCATGTTCCGGAGATGGGGGTCTTGGGAAGTTTTGGCGACAGGTTTTCAAGGGCCAACGAGTGGTATCTTTATTTGAAAAGAGTATGGATCCCGCAGTGAATTTTTGGCAGCCTGCCTGCGGTAGGCAGGTTTCTCAGTATTTTTTGCGGAATTCTATTGACGTGATAAAGATGCTTAAATAAAAAAACTTGCATCATAAATTCTTAACGGTTTATTAACTTCAAAGCGAAAAATTAGCCAAAAACCTACTGCGGGATGGAAAACCCAATAACTGTTCTTGAAAACCAGGCGTTAAAGATTAGACAGGATTTTTTGTCCGGTTTTGAGTTCGGTCGTAAATTAAACCAAGATTTTTCCGGCAAACAAGTAATTGCCTGCGGCATGGGCGGCTCAATCTTGGCGGCGGAGATTTTTGAAGACAGCTTTGATTTTGTTGTCCAGGACTATTCTTTGCCGAAGCTCAAAAATAAAAAAAAGGCGGTTGTTTTCTGTTTTTCTTATTCCGGCAACACCGAAGAAACTTTGTTCTGCGCCAAACAGGCGAAAAAAAACGGCTGGAAAACTTTTGGTTTCGGCCGCGGCGGCAAACTGAAAAAAGCCGTAGATGAATTTTATGAAACCCCGGATTTCAAACTGCCAAGGTTCGCGGTGCCGTATTTTCTGGGGCTGATTCAGGGTTTGTTTGCCGGCTCAAAAAAGCCGGGATTGACAAAAAAAATTAATAGGATTAACTTAAACGTAAATCTTGTCCGGCGGCGCGCCAAACTTCTGGCCAAACAGCTCCGCGGCAAAAAAATCTTGATTTACGCTCCGGAAAGCCTTGGGCCCATAACTCATTTCTGGGAGGTTAATTTTGACGAAAGTTCAAAAACCCCGAGTTTTATCGGCGAGCTTCCGGACATTGACCATCACGACATTGCCAGTTTTTCCGGCGCTCGTTCAGCTAAAGATTTTTTTGCCATTTTTTTTGATGACGGCGGCGCGATAAAAAAAAGAACCAGGCTGACGGCGCAGGTTTTCAAAAAGCAGCTGAAAATAAACTCAACGGTTTTGAAGCTGTCGCCGAAAAAAAACATCTCGGAAATCTTGAACAATCTTTTATTCGGCTATCTGACGTCGCTTGAGCTTGCCCGTTTTTACCGAATCAATCCGTTTTCAAACTCTTTGCAGGAAAGATTAAAACAAAAGCTTTCCCGAAAAAAATAAGCACAGTCTAAATTTAATAATAAAGCCCGGGTGGCGGAACTGGCAGACGCGCTAGCTTCAGGTGTTAGTGATCGCAAGGTCGTGGGAGTTCGACTCTCCCCCCGGGCACAAACGAAAAACAATTAAAAATTAATTTATGATTTCGCAAAAAAAGACAACCAGAAAAACTAGGTTTCCTGTTAAACTGGCGCCGCCAGAAACAGAGTCAAGGCATGAACAAGGCAGGCACACTGGAGCGTTGAAAATTATTCCTTTGGGCGGGCTTGAAGAGGTCGGCCGCAACATGACGCTTTTCGAGTATGACGAGGACATTTTGATTCTGGACATGGGCTTGCAGTTTCCCGAAGAAGACATGCTGGGGATTGATTATGTCATCCCGAACATCAGTTATCTGAAAGGCAAAGAAAAAAACATCAAAGGCGTGATTTTGAGCCACGGCCACTTGGACCATATCGGCGCCGCGCCGATTCTTTTGCGCGAACTTAACTACCCTTTAACCATTGGCCGCGACCTGACTCTGGCTTTGGTCAAAAGAAGAATGGAGGATTTTGAAAAAAACTCCGCCCACCGGCTCAAAACCATTCGCATCAACTCAGTTGACGACATCTTTCCCGTTTGCCTTCGCCGAGAATCTTGATGCTTGAAAGCTTGGGCGCGACAGATTCCCGGCATTCGGCAGTCACGGAAAAAGACATGTATAAAAATCTCTTTGAGATTATTGATTCAAGCGCCGGCCGGGTGATTATCGGAACGTTCGCTTCGCAGGTTTCGCGCATCGGCAGAATCATCGAGCACGCTGAATCTGTCGGCAAGAAAATCTTTCTTGACGGCTACAGCATGAAAATGAACATCGGCATTGCCAAAGACCTTGGTTATATCAAGGCGCACAAAGACACGATTCAGCCGATCTCCGAGATCGGCAAATATCCGGCGTCAAAGGTCGTCGTCATCTGCACCGGCGCCCAAGGAGAAGGCAACGCGGTTTTGTCCCGCATCATCAGCGACGAACACCGTTACATTAAGATTAAAAAAGAAGACACGGTTATTTTTTCTTCGTCCGTGATTCCGGGCAACGAACGCACGGTCCAGCGGCTCAAAGACAAGCTTTACCGGAAATGCGACAACGTCATCCACAGCGACATTCTTGACGTTCACGTCAGCGGCCACTCCGGCGCCAAAGAAATTCAGGAGATTTTGCGCCAGATCAAGCCGGGTTATTTTTTGCCGGTTTACGCCAACCATTATTTCCTGAAAGAAGCGGCGATTCTGGCAGTGAAAACCGGCTTCAAAAAAGAGAAAATATTTGTCCTGGACAACGGTTCCCAGCTTGAGTTCCGTAAAAACGAAGTCAAGCTTTTGCCGAAAAAAGCCGACACCAGTTACGTCATGGTTGACGGATTGGGCATCGGCGACGTTTCCGACGTGGTTTTGAAAGACCGACAGATGATGTCCGAAGACGGCATCATGGTGGTGGTTTCCGTGATTGACAAAAAAACCATGAGGTTAAAGCAGGATTCCGACATTATCTCCCGCGGCTTTGTTTACATGAAAGAGTCAAAAGAATTGATTCAGGAAGTCCGCCGGAAAACCAGGGAGATGGTTGAAAAATACTCCCGCAAAAACAGCTTCCGGCGCCAGGAAGAGCAGAATAACAACAATGACAACTTTTTGAAAAACATGATTCGCGACGAAGTGAGCGATTTTCTGTTTTACAAAACCCAGCGCCGGCCAATGGTCATCCCGGTGATTATCAAGATGTAAGCTTGAAGCAGACAAACTGTTTTCTTAAAAACCCCAAATCTTAAAAGTTATATTTGAAGCTTCGAAAACCAGAAAAAACAGCACCCCCGTTCTGTTGTAATTGAAGAATTTTTCGCAAAAATAATCTGCTTTACGGACTTTTGATATAATTTCCTTATGATAATTTCAAGCAGCGGCTTAAGGAAAAGCGTCAAATACTCTCAGAATTTCATCAATAACTCTTCGTTGGTAAAGAGTTTTATACAGAAATCGTCAATTTCAAAAAACGATATTGTTTATGAAATCGGACCAGGCACCGGAACCATCACTTATGAACTGGCAAAGTTGTGCAAGAAAGTGATTGCCGTGGAAATAGACAAAAATCTGGCGCAGAAGTTAAAAGAAAAGTTCCACGCCGTTTCAAACATTGAAGTGCGGAACGAAGATTTTTTAACCCATGCCGTTGGCGAGAAAGCGTATAAAGTTTTTTCCAACATTCCTTTTAACATCACGGCGTCAATTGTTAAAAAATTGACAGAGTTAAACAGCCCACCCCTTGATGCGTTTTTGTTCATTCAGTTTGAGGCGGCAGAAAAATTCGTCGGCGAACCAATTGCCAAAGAAACGCAGCAGTCTCTTTTAATAAAGCCGTTTTTTGAGCTGTCTGTTGAACATCAGTTCAGGAGAACAGATTTCAGGCCAATGCCGAACGTTGACGTGGCGCTTCTGAGGATTAAAAAAAGAGCCAGGCCCTTGGTCGAAGCTAAAAACATCCAGCTTTACAAAGATTTTATTGTCTATGGTTTCAACTCCAGGAAGCCGGTTTTGAGAGAGGGGTTTAAAAATGTTTTCACCGGCTACCAGTTTTCCAGGCTGGCAAAAGATCTTAATTTTCCTGATTCATCCAAACCAACTGATCTGAACTTTTCTCAATGGCTGAGTTTATTTGATTTTTTTCTTGAAGGAACCGACGAGAGCAAAAAATTGCTGGTTCGCGATTCGGAAAGCGGCTTAAAGAGCCGGCAGGACAAACTTAAAAAAATTCACCGGACAAGAACCGCGAAAAACTGGAGAAATTTTTAAACAGATTAGATTTTATTCCGTTTTTTGTGAAAACAAAATCAGCCGCGTTAGTACGGCTGATTTTTGAAGAGCTTTTCCAGAGTACTGAGAAGTGTTATTAATGCCTTAAAGGCAAGGTATAACCAACCCATCCAAATCAGATAGGTTGCCGGAGTAGCTTTTTCAATCATTGCCCCTAGATTGGGGAAGAGGGAAAAAGATTTCAAAACCGCTTCCACTGTTGGAGCGAAGGCGCTGAAGGTTACTGCGCATAACCATATATTCAACGCCAGGATGGCAACTCTCAGCACAAAGAAAAGAGCTTTCAGTTTCGGGCTCATTCAGCCCTCCTTTCAAGGATATATTTACATTATAACACAAAAGTTCCTAGACTTCAAGTGTATACTTTTGTCATTAAAGTAAAATTCTGTCCCGCCTTTTCCGATGGAATCTGACAGCAAAGCTGTGGGTTTTTTCGGAAAAATCTTCCAAAAAGTTTTTCAAAGGCTTTGAAAGGCTTGTCAAGTTAATAACTTTGGCAGTTTTTCGGTTTGACTGAAGAATTAAGAGTTCTTCTGGAGCGTGTTTTTTATTTTTTTGCAGCGCTAAAATCTTAATTCTTGAATCTTGAATCGTATTTCTGGCTGTTTTCAGCTGGTTTTTGCCGCCGTCAACAATCAAAACCTGCGGCATTGGCCAGTCCCGGTGTTTTAAGCGCCTTTTAAGAACCTCTTCAAGCATAGCCAGGTCGTCTCTGGCTTTTTCGTTTTTGATTTTAAACAAGCGCCAGGCGCTTTTGTCAAAATCATTGTTCTGCCAGACAGTCATGGCCGCCACGCGCCAGCTTCCCTGCATTTGAGACGAATCAAAAAACTCAATCCGGCCAAGTTTTTTCAGGCCCAGAAATTTCGTCAGCTCTTCAATCTCAAAATTTTGTTTTTCCAAAACCAGTTCTTTGTGGGAAAAAATATTTTCCAGGCCAAGCAGCTGAAGTTTCAGGTTTTGCGCGGTGTCAAAATCAAGTTTTTTGGCGGCCTGCTTTATTTTCTTGGTGATTTTTTTTCTTAAATCCAGGTTTTTTCCGGTGAAGATCTGTTTGATTTTTTTGACGTTTTCTTGGTATTTTTTCAGCTCGAAAGATTTTGGTTCGTAATTTTTCAGGCAGCAGAATCCGAAACAGCGGTTCATCTGGCTGTTCAAACAGCGTCTCAAATGCGGCGTTTGGCAACTGCAAAAAGGGAAGAATCTTCTGACCAGGTTCAGAGATTTTTTCAAAGACCGGCCGTCGACAAACGGCCCGATTGAGCGGCCTTTTGCCCGGTGGGTGATAAAGATTTTTGGCATTGAGCCGCGGGAAAAGTTAAGATAAAAGTAATTTTTGCCGTCTTTGAAAACAACATTGTATTTTGGCTGGAACTTTTTTATCAGCTCGGATTCTTTGATTAAAGCTTCGATTTCGGAACTTGTTTTTTCAATTTTAAGAAACCTCGTTTTCTTAAGAAAACTTTCTTTATTGTGGCCTTGGATTCTTTTTTTGAGGTTGACGGCTTTACCGATGTAAAGCGGCTTTTTGTTTTTGTCCAAAAACAAATAAACCCCGGTGGTTTCGGGGATTTTTTTCACCGCGTCAAACGCGGCGCCGGGTTTTTCCGGGAACGCCAGAATCATAAACAATAATTAATCAGACTTTGGCCGGTCATCTCGACCGGTTTTTCCAGCTTCATCAGTTCCAAAACCGTCGGCGCGACGTCTGCCAGGCTGCCTTTGACGCTGAGTTCGTTTTCGGCAATTTCTTTTTCAGAGCGCAAACGATAAAATCTCTGGTCAACCAGGAAAAACGGCACCGGGTTTTCATTGTGCTTGGTGTCTGGTTTGCCGGTTTGCGGATCAAACATTTCTTCAATGTTGCCGTGGTCGGAAGTGATGATCAAAGGCGTTTTGAGCTTCAAGGCGGCACCGCTGATTTTGTTGACGACGGCGTCAAGATAAGCGACAGCTTCGCGGCCGAGCTCAAAGTTTGTCTGGTGGCCAACGGCGTCGGCATTGGCGAAGTTGACGACAATGAAGTCGTAAATTTTTTCTTCCATGGCTGACAAAAGGCGACCCGTTAAAGCATCGGTCTGGAGCTTGAAATCTTTGTCGTGTTTGCTTGAAGGCAGAATGATTCTCAGTTCGTTTTCAAAGTGTTCGTTTTTCAAGCCGTTGAAATAATAAGTCAGAAGCTTGTCTTTGATTGATTCCCCCAGTTTCAGCTGGCGTTTGTTGTTTTTTGCCAGAACTTCGGTCAATGAATTTTCAATCTTTGGTTTCTGAAAAATAGCTTTAATTTTCAGATTGCCCTGGTATTCCGTCAAAGACGACAAAAAAACATTTTTCAGCGTCGGCCTGGGGAAAAAACTGAAGCTTTCGTCTGAAAAAGCCTGGGCGAGCTGTTTCAAGCCTTCTTCGCGGAAGTTGAAAAAAAGAACCGCGTCATTGTCTTTGATAATCAAGCTTTCTTTTTCTTCCGGAGCTCCGATCAAGCATGGCTCCAAAAACTCTTCGGTCAGGTTTTTGGCAAAGGTTTCTTCAAGGCTGGTTTTCCAGTCGGGCTTGATTCTTGTTCCTTTGACAAGAAGTTCAAAAGATTTCTGCGTCCTTTCCCAGTATTCATTGGTGTCCATGGAATAATATCTTCCGCTTAAGCTCGCGATCCTGCCGACGGCTGAAGTTTTCAGAGTATTTTCCAGGCTGGCAATCAATTTCAAAGCTTCTTTCGGCAGGGTTTCTTTGCCGTCAAGAATCAGGTGCAGCAAAACGTTTTTAATGCCGCTGTCTTTGGCGAACTTCAAAATCGCTTCCAGGTGTTCAATCGCGGCATTGGTTTTGACGCTGGAAAGCAGGCCGATTAAATGCAGTTTTGACTGGCTGTTTGATGTCTGGTTTTTAATCTGGGCAAGAATCGAGTTTTGGAAAAACGAGCCGTCTCTGATGGCCATGGTGATTTTTGGGTAGTTTTGGTAGGTGATTCTGCCGGTTCCCAAAGCCTGATGGCCGATCTCTGAAGATCCCGGGTCGCCCCAAGGCAGGCCAACCGCAATCCCCGAAGCTTGCAAGCCGAAATGCGGGAAGTTGCTTTTGAGCCAATCAAACGTCGGCGTTTGCGTCTGCGCCACGGGGTTGCCCTGATTTTTTTTGCCGATGCCCCAGCCGTCTAAAATTAAAAGAATGACAGAGTTCATCCCACACTTAACAAAGACGGAATATGAATTCGTCTTCGTGTTTTAATAAGCCAAGACAGCCCGGACAGACTCTTGCTGGAAGTTAAGCTGTTTAAGCGTGTTTCAATATTCATATTCGAAGAAGACTGGTCTTTGGTTAAGTGTGGGATTCATTAATCGTATTTTAGCTTTTTATTCGGAAATTATAAAGTTGAATAATTCGTTTTTGAATAGTATGATAAAACCCAAGCGGGATTAGTATATCGGTAGTACGCGTCCTTGCCAAGGACGAAGGGCGAGTTCGATTCTCGTATCCCGCTCAGTCGACAAGTTCGCTAGAATCAGAAAAAACCCAAACAGCCTACGCGATGGAGGCTGTTTTCATAATCAAGAAAACTAGGTGATTCCGCAATGATTTTTATGTTTGGCCGTATAACAACTTAAGCTTCCCGAGTCCCCGATGTGTTTGCACAGCAACAGAGTTTTTTGTTTGCCCGGTAATCAGAGATATTTCTTTAAGCGACAGGCCCTGCACATATTTCATGCGCATCACTTTTTTATATGTTTCAGGCAGGCGTTGAATCAGAAGGAGCGCTGTTTTTCCGTCAAAAATGTTTAGAATCCGTTCGGAATGGTTGATGCTCGGTTCAAAGCCTTTTTCAAGAAGAAGGTCAAGCGAGGTTGTTTTGCGCTTCCGGTATTCGTCCACGATGAGGTCGTTTAAGACGTGATAAAGAAAAGCTTTCATGATATCAATCTTGCCGCCTTTGACAAGATAACTCCATGTTTTCATGAAAGTGTTTTGCACCAAATCTTGGCTGGTTTCGCGGTCGTGCGTCTTGAAAAACGCGAAAAAATTGAGTCCTTTTTCGTGGTCATGATGAGCGGTGGTTAATACCTCTTGCCGCTGCTTTTTTTGTTTCGGGGTCATCATAAAATTAAGCCGAGTGTGGCAATTTTTTATTACACGATGATTACAGACCGCGGCAACGATAAAAGGGAGTTTGTGCCTATCCCTGCGTTTGCAGCCGTGTTGGTTTTGGCGGTATTTATTACACCGGCATTACGGTTTTTAGCGCCAAAGTGAAACTGAATATCTGATGTTTAATTATAGCATCTTATGAGTTTCACGGCGCGTTGAAATAATCCAGGCGTTCCAGCGGCTTATTAGCATGGAAAAAAACGAAAAAATCATGGAAAAAACACTTAAGCCCATTGAGCTTGATTTTGCCAAGCGTTTTTGGGAAGAAAGCTGGACTTACATTAAAACCGTGGTGGATATCGTGCGGGAGCCGGTTTTAATTCTTGATGAAAACCTTTGCGTGGTGGCGGCCAATGAGTCTTTTTACCGGACCTTTCAGGTTGAACCGAAAGACACCGAAAAAAAGATTGTTTACGAACTCGGAAACGGTCAGTGGAACATTCCCGCGTTGCAAAAGCTCCTTGAAGACATTTTGCCGAAAAACACGTTTTTCAAAGGTTTTGAAGTTGCGCACGACTTTCCCCTTATCGGACGCAAAGTCATGATTTTGAACGCCCGGCAGATTCATTTCAAAGAAAACCCGGCGCTGGAAATGTTCCCGTCGATTATCCTTCTTGCCATGGAAGACGTCACGGAAATGATGGCTGTCGCCGAAACGCTTGCCGGCCACGCCAATCATCTTCAAACCAAACTCGTGGAGCAAACGCAGAAACTGGAGATTCACATCGGGAAACTGGAAAAAGAAATCAACAAACTTAAAAAGAGGCCGCAGAACCCGTAAGCATCAGCGTAATCTTTCCGTTTTTGGCGCGGCTCTATATTATAGAGGTCGACTTGTACCTAATGCACCTAAAATACTTAACTTGCAACGTTGCGAAATAACATGATTGAAGCCAAAATCCTGATTTTAGAATCCCTGCGAAATATTGTTCGCCGTGTTATTGAGCTTATTTCGGTTGGAGTTAATAAACTTAATTAATAAATAAAAAACAAATGAAAAAATTAAACAAGAATTCAATATTTGCCGCGTTAGCCGTTTTTTTTGTGTTTGGTTTGGTTGGGCTGGTGATTGCCGCGACTGCGGTAAACCTTGGCACAGCGGATAATTTTGCGGTTTTGGCCGGCTCCACGATTACAAACACTGGTTCCAGCGTCATTAACGGAGACCTTGGTTTGAGTCCGGGCAGTTCAGTTACTGGATTTCCGCCGGGCATTGTCAACGGAACGCAACACGTGGCTAATGCGACGGCAGTTCAGGCCCAAATTGATCTGACGGCGGCTTACAATAATGCCGCTGGTCAAACACCGATTTCCACGGTAGCCACGGAACTCGGCGGAACAACAAAGACCGCCGGCGTCTACGACTCCGCGGATGGTACGTTTGGAATAACCGGGACGCTGACGCTTGACGCTCAAGGAGACCCTAATGCTATTTTCGTCTTTAAAACAGCTTCCACGCTTATTACGGCAGGGTCTAGCAACGTGTCTCTGATAAACGGCGCCCAGGCTTGCAATGTTTTCTGGCAAGTCGGTAGTTCAGCGACGCTCGGAGCCAACTCTGTTTTTAAAGGAAATGTCCTAGCTTTGACTTCAGTCACGCTGACGACCGGCGCCAATGTTGAGGGCCGAGTGTTGGCGCGGAACGGCGCGGTTACATTGGACGCGAACACTGTTACCAAAGCAGTTTGCGCAATCCCGCCTTCTCCTTCTCAACCCTCCACGCCTGGTTCAGCTCCCATCCCTCCATTTATCAGCATTTTGAAAGTCCCGACTCCTTTAGCTTTGCCTTCCGGACCGGGATCAGTGACTTACGACTATACGGTTTTGAACATCGGCATTGTTACCATGAGCAACATAAACGTTGCTGACAATAAATGCTCTCCGGTAGCTTTTGTTTCCGGAGACACCAACAGCAACTCAAAGCTTGAAGAGCAAGAAGTCTGGAAGTATCGCTGCACTGCTTGGCTTTCGCAAACCACCACCAATACCGTGACTGCGACTGGCCAGGGCAATGGCATCACGGCGATTGATACGGCGAACGCAACCGTTGTCGTCAGTGTGCCGTTAACGCCGCCATTAATTCATTTGGTAAAAAAGCCGAATGTCTTCGTTCTTCCCGTTGGCGGCGGAGCAGTTACTTACATGTATATCGTGACCAATCCCGGCACGGAGCCGTTAAACAATGTCAGTGTCATTGACAATAAATGCACTGGTTTGCCGGGCCGCGTTGTCGGACATCCGGGAGACCTTAACCAAAACAATCTGCTTGAAAGCAATGAGGCATGGAGCTTCACCTGTCAAACTAACCTTACACAAACAACGACAAACACCGGCACGGCCGAAGGAAGCGCCAATGGTTTGACTGCGATTGATTACTCGCTGGCGACGGTTGTGGTGCTCAGTCCCCAAGTGCTCGGCATCAGTTTTCCGAATACGGGGATTGCTCCCGGCGACAACAATATTCCTTGGAATATCGTCATTCCGGCTGTCATCTTTGCGGTTTCAATCTTCTTTTACTTCATTCAAAGAAAGCAAAGAGTTTAATCGACTCGAGCATTGCGAAGCATTGATGAACAAGAGCCAGGCGAGTTTTTGCCTGGCTCTTGCGGGTCGCTAACTTTTTGGAAAAAATTCATGCTATTGAAAATCTTATCAAAATTAACGGTTGTCTTTGCGGCGTTGGCATTCTCTTTGATGCTTCCCGCTTATTTCATCGCCAATTTGTCTGCTGGTTCGTTTTACTGGAGTCTCAGCGGCGCGAGTATGCAAGTAAAGGACAACTTGGCGTTGTTTCCCGGGAATGCTGTTTCTTTTTCAGAACAAGAACAATCAGTTTTTGGGCTGCCAACGCGCCTTAAAATTCCAAGCATCAATGTTGACGCCGTTGTTGAATACGTGGGCCTTGCGCCGGATGGAGCCATGGATGCGCCCAAAAAACGCGCTGACGCCGCTTGGTTTAATCTTGGGCCGCGTCCCGGTGAAAATGGCAGCGCGGTGATTGCCGGGCACTACGGCTGGAAAAACAAGCAAGCCTCGGTGTTTGATGATTTGCACAGATTGCGCAAAGGCGACAAGTTGTATATTGAAGACGACAAAGGGGCAGTGATTGTCTTTGTCGTGCGCGAAATCCGGAATTACGACCCGAAAGCGGACGCTTCAGGCGTGTTTGTTTCAAGCGACGGGAAGCCGCATCTTAACCTGATTACTTGCGGGGGGATTTGGAACAAAGCTTTAAAAAGCTACTCCAAGCGGCTGGTGGTGTTTGCCGACAAAGAATAAGCAAAAAAGCGTTTGTCGGGGCAGAGCCGCTTTATTAAGCGGAGGATTTTTGATAAAGTGGTTTGATAGATATATTCAAACCGACAATCATTATTTCTTGATTACCCATTCTCTCAAAGCGTTTATTCTTTCTTACAAAAACGTCGGCGAGCATGACCGGCGTTATTTTCTGCTTAGCCGGGAGTTTGGCAAGATTGAAGCGATCTCCCGGAGCGTTTTGAAACCGAAATCAAAACTGGTCGGCCATCTTGAGCCGCCGAATTTTTCCTGGGTTGAGGTGATTGAGTCTGCAAAAGGATTCCAGATTACCCAGGCCTTGGAAGAGCTTTCTTTTCCCGGAATCAGAAGCAGTCACCCGGCTTTAAAAAACGTTTTGAAAAATGCCGGGTTTATCAGCGAGTTTCTGCCTTTTCCGTTTTTCAAGCATCATCAAGCCAGGGTTTTGGCGCCGGCCGAAGTTTTTCAGTTTTGGGCCGGATATTTAAAAACCATGGAAACAAGTTTTGCCTTAAAAACCGAGCTTGACTTGGATCTTTTTGAAGCCGAGCTGGTGCTGCTGGTTTTGAAAAAGCTCGGATTTTTGCCTGATTTTTTCCGTTGTTTTGGCTGTGAAAAACAATTAAATAACGAAATCGCGGTTTTTTTTGACGGCCGGAGTTTTTGTCCGGAGTGTTCAAAAAAGAAAAACATTCCCGGCGAAAAAATCAGCCCCAAAGCTTTTGCTGATTTTAGCCGGATTTTGGAGCAAGACTGGCTGTTGGTTTCGGAAAACAAAGATTTAATCAAAAAAATCGCTTTTTATTTTCAGAAGCAGGCCTACGCTTACATGCTTTGATTATTTATTTAGCTGCTGAGTTTCTGGTTCGCGTGATATAATCTGTTTTATGGAACAAAATCAACCAGCGGGGAACCAGCCCGCTCAAAAAACTTCGCCTTCGCCGGCAACTGGACAAAAGCCATTGACAGAGTGGCCGGCTGAGCAAAAAAGCACTGAACCGGCAAAAACAAATTTTCAGCTGCCAAAGTTCAGTTTTAATTTCAAAAAAACCGGCTTAATCATCGGCTTGGTTGTTGTTTTGAGCGGCCTGGCTTTGGCGTTTTTCACTTATATTGTCAACCTGGCGCCGCCCGACTATCTTGGTTTGAATGTTTTGGGCTCAAACTCCGTCAATCTCGGCGAAAAAACTTTGTTTGAAGTCGTTGTTTCCAACCGCGCCGCCAAAGAAACATTGAAAGAAGTTTCTTTGGTCATCAGGGTTGACGACGGCACTGTTCTCTCCGATTCACCCAGCTCGACTTTGATTCAAAAAGAAATCGGCGATATCCCGCCGCAAACCGATTACAAAGAACTGGTGCCGTCTGTTTTTTGGGGTCGGGGACTGGAACAAAGGACGGTTGAAATAACCGCCAGGTACCGCCGGGAAAACCAGACCGTCAAGACGGAAAAAACTTTTGTTTGGCAGCCGAGAATCGCCAATACCGGCGCCAACCTGGCGATCTCCATGCCTCAGCAGGCTTTGTCCGGCGAAGATTTTTCCGGCTACTTGACTTATAAAAACGCCGCGGAAAAAATCATTGAATCAAGCAAGCTCGTTCTTGAACCGCCGAAAGATTTTTCCGTTTCTTTCATTGACCCGAAGTTTGACCAAAAAGACGAATCCGGGAATCTGGTTTGGGTTTTCAAAGACCTTGAACCGCAGAAAGAAAAGCGGATTAATTTCAAAGCCCAAGTTTCCGGCAGCGATGCGTCCGGAAAAGTTTTGAAGCTTGTTTTCAAAGTTCCGGTCAGGAACAAAGACATTGTCATTACCGATATGACCGAAGACATTGTTGTGGCCTCAAACCCGTTTTCTCTGGGCGTGGTTTTGAACGGCACCCGCGAGCATTCGCCGAACCCCGGACAAAACTTGCGCTATCAAATCAGTTTCAAAAACAACTACGACGTGACCCTGAAAGACGTTGTCATTATCGCGGATTTTTCCGATGCCTGGTTTGAGATGGCGTCTTTGAAGCTTGATTCCGGATTTTATTCTTCAAAAACCAAAAAAATCACCTGGAACGGCGGCAACACTCCCCAGCTTTTGGCGTTAAAACCGCAGGAGTTTGGCGAGGTCCAGGTTTATCTGAATATTAAAGACGTTTATCCGGAAGACGGCGTCAATAACATTCTGAAAATGAACGTTGAGATTTCGTCGGCAAACAAACCCGGCAGCATCGGCACGGAAGTGCTGGCGAAAAACGAGCTGGTTTCAAACATCAACGGCCGCTTGGCGTTAATCCCGAAGCTTTTGTTCAAAGATAATCTTCAGACCGGGTTTTTGAACTCCGGAACGGCGACGCCGAAAGTCAATAAAGTCACGCAGTACAGTCTTTACCTCAAACTGCAGGCCCAGGCCAACGATTTTAAAAATGTGTTCGTGACGACGACTTTTCCAACCAATGTTTCTTACGACGGCCGGATTAAAGGCGACACCAATGACACGGATTTTGTTTTTAACTCAAGAACCGGCCAATTAACCTGGCGGGTTGATTACCTGCCGGCCTGGCAGGAAAAAAACATTGTTTTTCAGGTCAGCCTGACGCCATCTTCAGACCAGCTTGGCCGTTTGATTCAAGTGGTCAATGACATGAATGTTTCCGGCGATGACATGTTCACGGCCAACAAATTCAATGAAAATGTCCAGGGAATTTATTCCGACCTGCCGGATGACAGTTCGGTTGACCAGGAAAACGGCAGAGTGGAACAGTAAGCAATGGAATTATGAATAACGAATGATGAATTATGGTTAAAAAACAAGAATCAGGCTTGATGGAAAAGATTGTTTCGCTTTGCAAAAGGCGTGGGTTTGTGTTTGCCGGATCAGAGATTTACGGCGGCTTGGCCAATTCCTGGGACTACGGCCCTTTAGGCGTGGAGCTGAAAAATAGCATTAAAAAACTCTGGTGGCAAAAGTTCGTTGTTGAACGCGACGATATGGTTGGCATGGACGGCGCCGTGATCTTAAATCCAAAAGTCTGGGAAGCGTCCGGGCATACCGGAGCTGGTTTTGCTGATTTGATGATTGAATGTAAAAAATGTCATTCTCGTTTTCGCGCCGATCATCTTGGTTTTGTCGACGAAAAAGGGAATATTGTTTCACGAGAAGATATTTCTTGTCCAGAATGCGGCAAAGAAGATTGGACTGAACCCAAACAGTTTAATTTAATGTTTAAAACAAACATTGGTCCGACAGAAGAAAAAACAAACATGGCCTATCTCCGGCCGGAAACTGCTCAGGCAATGTTTGTGAACTTTAAAAACATTCTAGATACCACCAGAAAAACCCTGCCGTTCGGCATGGCGCAAATCGGCAAAGCGTTCAGAAACGAAATTACGCCGGGAAACTTTATTTTCCGGACACGCGAGTTTGAGCAGATGGAGATTGAGTATTTTATTGAAGAGCCGAACTCGGACAAAGACTGGCAAAAGCATTTTGAGTACTGGGTCAAGCAGACAAAAGACTGGATGGAGCTTATCGGCATTAACCTGAAAAAAGTCGACGCTTTTGAGGTGCCGGACAACGAGCGCGCCCATTATTCGAAACGGACAGTTGATTTCATGTACGAGTTTCCGTTCGGCAAAAAAGAGCTCTACGGCCTGGCTTACCGGACGGATTTTGACCTGAAAAATCATGAAAAGTTTTCCGGCCAGAATCTCAAATACAAAGACCAGGAAACCGGCAAAGAGTTTTGGCCGCACGTGATTGAGCCGAGTTTTGGCGTGGAGCGGAGCTTTTTGGCGATTTTGTGCGAAGCTTATCAGGAAGACCCCTCGGCTACGCTCGGGGCAAGCCGGGTTTATCTGAAGCTCAAGCCGTATCTCGCGCCGTACCAAGCGGCGGTGTTTCCGCTTTTGGCGAACAAGCCCCAGCTGGTTGCCAAAGCCCGCGAAGTTTATGATTCGCTTAAAAACCGTAATTCATCATTCTCAATTCATAATTCTTTTAATGTCGCCTGGGATGAGCGCGGCAACATTGGTAAGCGTTATTACAGCCAGGACGAGATTGGCACGCCTTATTGCGTGACCATTGATTTTGACACTCTGGAAAACAACACCGTCACAGTCAGAGACAGGGACACAGCCAAACAAGTCAGGGTTTTGGTTCCGGAACTCAAGGATTTTTTGACAAAAAAGATTTATTCGTAATTTTGTTTTCACAGACCTAGCACAAAACCGCTGAAAAAGCGGTTTTGTGCTAAAATCTGCGTATGCAACCGAAATTTTTCATCACCACCGCCATTCCTTATACCAACGGCGAGCCGCACATCGGCCACTTACTGGAGTTTATCCAGGCGGACGTGATTGCCCGCCATCAAAGGCTTGCCGGGAAAGAAGTGTTTTTTCTGACCGGCACTGACGAGCATGGCATTAAGATCGAAGAAACCGCGAAAAGCCGCGGCAAAAGCGCCAAAGAGTTTGTTGACGAAATCTCCGGCCTTTTCCGGCGTTCTGCCGAGGCCTTGAACGTTTCGTTTGATTTTTTCATCCGGACGACTGACAAAGAAAAGCACTGGCCGAACGTCGCCAAGATCTGGCGGGCGATTAAAGACTCGGACGACATTTATAAAGGCCATTATTCCGGAAAATACTGCGTCGGCTGCGAAAAATATCTGGTGGAATCAGACCTGGAAAACGGTTTGTGTCCGATCCACAAAACCGAGCCGATTGCCATTGACGAAGACAATTATTTTTTTAAGCTGGCAAAATACCAAAACGAGCTTAAACAACTGATTGAAACCGACGAACTGAAGGTTGTGCCGGAGTTCAGAAAAGCCGAGGTGCTGTCTTTCATTGACAGCGGTTTGCAGGACGTCAGTTTTTCCCGACCGAAAGAAAAGTTAAGCTGGGGCATTCCCGTGCCTGACGACGACACCCAGGTGATTTATGTCTGGGCCGACGCTCTGACAAACTATCTTTCCGGCGTTGAGTACGCTTCAGCCGGCGGCAAGTTCCAGAGATTCTGGCCGCCGGACCTGCAGATTGTCGGCAAAGACATCTGGAAGTTTCACGCGTTAATCTGGCCGGCAATGCTTTTGTCCGCGCACCTGCCTTTGCCGAAAGCCTTGATGATTCACGGCTTTTTGACGGTTGCCGGCGAAAAAATCTCAAAGTCTTTGGGCAATGGCATTTCGCCGCAGGCAATCATGCAAAAGTTCGGCGTTGGTTCTGACGCGGTCCGTTATTTTTTCCTGCGCGAGATTAATCCGTTTGAAGACGGGGATTATTCGGACGAAAAGTTTGTTGCCCGCTACAACGGCGATCTGGCCAACGGCATCGGCAATCTGAGCGCGCGGGTTTTGAAGCTCGGCAATTTGTACGGCAAAGAGCTGAAACTCAAAGAAAACGATTTTTCGGAAAAAATCGAAACCGCCTGGCAAGAGTATGAAAAGCTGATGGCAGAATACAAATTCAACGAAGTTCTGGCTTTGATTAACGGGCTGGTTTCCGAAGGCGACAGCTATGTCAATGAGCACAAGCCCTGGACTTTGTTGAAAGAACTTACAACCGACAACTCACAACCAACAACAGAAGCAGGGGAGCAGTTCAAAAAAACTTTGTCGTCTTTGGTTTTGCTGTTAGGCAATCTGGCCTGGATGCTGAGCCCGTTTATGCCGCAGGCGAGCGAAAATATCTTGATTATTCTCGGCATTGCCGGCAAGAGTTCTGTTCGCAATGCCGAGAACCCTGAGCTTGTCGAAGGGTGGATTGGCCGTAAAATCAGGTTTTCCGAGTATCCAAGCTTGTTCCCGAGGATTTAGTTAATCAGTTAATTTATGAAACTCTTAAATTCATAATTCTTTATTATGCTTTTGTTTGACACCCATTGTCATCTACTTGACGAAAAAAACAAAAAATCTGAAAGACAATCAAAAAGCGATTGCCCTGGCGGAAAAGCATAAAAATGTTTTTTGCGCCATCGGCATTTATCCGCACGAAGAACCGGGTGTTTCTTTGAACGAGCTGGAAAAAGGTTTGCGAGAACAGTTGAAGAGCTCGAAAAAAATTGTTGGCATTGGCGAGACTGGCATTGACTTAGTTAGGTCGCCTTCGCTTGACCTGCGCTACGCCGGAGGCTTCGGCAAGGCGAGAGCTTCGGCGTACCAAGGCCGAGGCTTAAAAGAGCAACTTGAGTTGTTTGAGATGCAGATTAAGCTGGCGGTTGAGTTTAGCTTGCCTTTAGTGATTCATAATCGAAACGGCGACAAAGAAGTTCTGGTGCTCGCGGAAAAATATTCAAAAAAAGGACTTTTTGGGATCTGTCATTGCTTTGTCCAGAACTGGAATTACGGCAAAAAAATGCTGGATTACGGATTTTATCTGGCTTTTGGCGGGATTATTACTTATGATTCCGGTGAATACATTCTTGAAACAGTGAAAAAAGCGCCTTTGGAAAAAATCTTGATTGAAACTGATTCGCCTTGGCTGGCTCCTGAACCTTTGCGTTCAAGCATTAACGAGCCGAAAAATATCAGGCTGGTGGCGGAAAAAATTGCCGAGGTCAGGGGAATCGGCTATGATGAAGTAGTAAAAATAACTTATGAAAACGGAAAAAGATTATTTAAGCTCAATTAGCGAAGCGATAAAAAAAGCCAAAAGAATCCATATCGCCGGACACCGAAGCCCGGATTTTGATTCTGCGGGTTCATGTTTCGCCTTGGCTTTGGCGTTAGGAAAAAGAGGAAAGAAAGTCTCGGTTTCCGTGGGCGAACTAAGCGCCAAAATGAAAAACGCGTTTGAAATGGCCGGGGCTTATCAAAAAGACTCTTTTCTAAAATCAGATCTGGTGATTTTACTTGATTACGGCGCGACAAGAATGTTGAACCAGAAGGTTTTTGAAAGAACTAAAAATAGCCGCTCTAAAGTCATTTCCATTGATCATCACGCGGTTGAAGACCAGTTTGGCGATATTGTCTGGGTTGACCAGGGAAAAACTTCGGCGGCAGAAATGGTTTTTGATTTGTTGAATTTTATGAAAACCGCCTTCAACGAAAGAATCGGTTTTTGCCTGCTTTTGGGGATGCTTTCTGATACCGGCGTTTTTGTTTTCCAACACAATTCTGACAGGTTGATTCCGAAGATTGCCAAGCTCAATGTCCGCGGCAGGAATTTTTCTTTGGCGTTTAAGCTGGTCAGGTCTTGGGACAGCTTCGGTGATTTTTTGAGATTTTCAAAGTTTGGTTCAAGGGTGAAGTTTGACGAAAAACTGGGCTTGGCTTATTCAGTGTTCACGAAAAGCCATAGCATTTCCGGGTTGAGGTCTTTTTTGGCGAACCAGCTTCTTTTAGTTGAAGGCCTGAAATACATTTTGATTCTTCAAAAAGACGGCTCTGGTAAAGGATATCGCGGGAGTTTAAGAGCTTCGGCTTTTAACAGTAAAGTTGATGTGGGCAAGATTGCCGGCTATTTTGTCGGCGGTGGCCACAATAACTCCGCGGCGTTTAATTCCAAACTTCCCAGTGCTAAAATAATCGAAAAGGTCAAAGAACTGATAAAAAATCAAACATCAAATTTCAAAGATCAAAATGAAAAGTCAAAGTTTAAAAAGTAGATTTTATTTTATGAATCCTGCGCCTAGGGCTGTCGAGTGTCATAGTAAAGCCGCAAAGGGTCTCCTTAGCCGATAGTTCTTTGTTTGTCTGAACTATTAGTTATTTAATTCATGAAATATAATCATAACCAAATAGAAAAAAAGTGGCAGAAAGCCTGGAAAAAGAAAAATTTCAGGCTCTGGCAGGCGGAAAATTTTTCCAAAAAGAAAAAGTTTTACATTCTGGATATGTTTCCGTATCCGTCGGGCGACGGGCTGCACGTCGGGCATATTGAAGGCTATACCGCGACTGACATTTATTCGCGCTTTTTGCGGATGCAGGGCTTGAACGTGCTCCATCCGATGGGCTGGGACGCTTTCGGTTTGCCCGCGGAAAACTACGCCATTAAAAACAAGGTTCATCCTCTGGCAATCACTCAAAAAAATATCAATCATTTCCGCGAACAATCAGAAACGATTGGTTTGTCTTACGACTGGACAAGGGAGGTTTCAACCTGCGACCCGGAGTATTACAAATGGACACAGTGGATTGTTTTGAAGATGTTTGAAAAAGGCTTGGCTTACCAGTCAATCAGGCCGATTAACTGGTGTCCGTCCTGCAAAACCGGGCTGGCGAACGAAGATCTGGAAAACGGCCGCTGCGAGCGCTGTAAGTCAGAGATTGAACGCCGGCCAATGCGTCAGTGGTTTTTGAAGATTACGGATTACGCTGACAGGCTTTTACAGGACTTGAAGCCGCTGAACTGGCCGGAAGGTGTTAAAGAAATGCAGAAAAACTGGATTGGCAAGTCTTTCGGCTATGAGTTTGAATTTGCGTCACCGGGGATTCCTGAAAAAATCAAAGTTTTCACCACCAGACTCGACACGATCTTTGGCGTTACTTTTCTGGTGTTGGCGCCGGAACATCCGTTAGTCAACAAGCTGACGACGGCGGAAAACCGCGAGCGCGTCAGGCAGTATGTCAGCCAGAGCAAAAATAAAACCGAGCTTGCCCGCGAAGCGGAAAAAGAAAAAACCGGCGTTTTTACCGGCAGTTACGTTGTTAATCCGGCGAACCACAAACGCGTGCCTGTTTGGGTGGCTGATTACGTGATGATGACTTATGGCACCGGCGCGGTCATGGGTGTGCCGGCGCACGACGAACGCGACTTTGCGTTCGCGAAAAAGTTCGCGCTCGAGATTATTGAGGTAATCTCGCCGGACGGCCAGGAGCATTTGCTTGATGAAGCTTACACTGACGTTGATGACGGCGTTCTGATTCATTCCGGGCCGTTTGACCGGACGCCGCCAAAGCTGGCTCAGGAAAAAATCGCGAACTTCATGAACGCCAAAAAAGCGGTCCACTACAAACTTGAAGACTGGGGGTTTGACCGGCAAAGATACTGGGGCGAACCGATGCCCTTGGTTTATTGTGAAAATTGCCACAATAAACTTAAAAACGCCAATTACCAATTACCAATTACCAATGAAATTTCAAAAATTGAAAATTGGAAACTGAAAATTGGAAATTTAGGTTTCTCTTTAGGAGAAGCGATGAATCCCGGCTGGATTGGTTTGAAAGAAAAAGACCTGCCCTTAACTTTGCCGAAAGTTAAGTATTACGAGCCGACGGGCACAGGCGAGTCGCCTTTGGCGAATATTGAATCTTGGGTCAATGTTAAATGTCCGAACTGCGGTTCAAAAGCAAAAAGGGAAACAAACACCATGCCACAGTGGGCCGGTTCCTGCTGGTATTATCTGGCTTTTGCTTTGGGAAACAAGCAGATAAAGTTGAAAGCCAGCCAGGCGAAAAAATTCTGGGACAGGAAAATTTTGGAGTACTGGTCTCCGGTTGATTTTTACGTCGGCGGCGTTGAGCACGCCACCCGTCATTTGATTTACGCCCGTTTTTGGCATAAGTTTTTGTTTGACCTCGGGGTTTTGCCTGACGTTGAACCTTTTGCCAAACTTGTCAACCAGGGTTTGATTTCGGGAAGCGACGGCGAAAAAATGTCAAAGTCCCGCGGCAATGTGGTTAATCCGGACGAGATTGTCAAAAAGTTCGGCGCCGATTCTGTCAGGATATATGAGATGTTTATGGGACCCTTGGAAGCAGCCAAACCCTGGGATACCAACGGCATTGTCGGCATTTACCGGTTTTTGAACCGTGTCTGGCAAACCGCCATCAACTTACAACAAAAAACTTACAACAAAAAACAAAAAACCAGAAGCAACCAATCAACAAACAAACCCGACAAAGAAGAAACAAATAAAATTAAGCGGTTGCTGCATCAGACAATCAAAAAAGTCACTGAAGACATTAAAGCCATGCAGTTTAACACTGCCATCTCGGCGCAGATGGAGTTTTTGAACGGTTTTATTGACGCCAAAACCAGGCTTTCGGAAAAAGACCGGAAAGATTTTTTGAGCCAGTTCATTTTGCTGCTTTATCCGTTTGCGCCGCATCTGGCGTCAGAGGTTTGGTCGTTTTCCAATAAAACATTGATTGAGAGCGGGAAATGGCCGAAGTTTGACGAGGCGCTGTTCAAAAAACAAAGTTTTGTTTATGCGATTCAGGTGAACGGTAAGATCCGCGACACTTTGACGGCGCCGCTTTCAATGTCTCAGGAAGAGATTGTCAAAAAATCTTCAATGTCGCCGAAAGTTTCCAAGTGGCTTCAGGGTAAAAAACTGAAACAAACAATCTTTGTCAAAGATAAAATCGTCAACTTCGTTGTTTAAGTCAACTTAGTTTTTAATCAATGATTCGCGCCAGGAAAAAATCTCTTTCTGGTTTGGGTCAAATCGCTTTTATCACAGCCGGAACTTTGCTGGCTTTCGGTTTTTGTGTTTTTGCCGTTTCCGGCGGCTACTTCAGAAGTTTTTTGGAAACAAGGGTCAGTTTGAACCCGGAAGCGCCTTTGTCGGAAAAAATCGGGGCTTTTTCGCCAAAACCGAGTCAAAAAACAAAGATTGTTTTTGATTCAAAAAAACCGGCTGCTTCAAGCAATGTCCCGGAAACCCAGGTCCCGCCTTTGACCGCTGATTTTTTTGGCGCTTCTTTTGCCGAGAACAAGCCTGGAGCAGAAGAAGCGGAAAAGCCTTTTTCAAAAATTTTAATTTCTGAGGTTTTGTTCGGGACAAAAAACTCTGCCAGAGAAGAGTTTGTTGAGCTTTTCAATCCGAACGATTTTGACGTTGATTTAAGCTCCTGGGAGCTCAGGAAAAAAACCGAATCGGGTCAGGATTCGGTTCTGGTTTCTGCGGAAAAGTTTTCCGGAAAGATTTTATCCCAAGGTTATTTCTTGATTTCTCATCCTGATTTTTCGGAAAAGTTCGGCGCTGGTACTGGCTGGTCAAGCAAGAGCTATTCAATCTCCGAAAACAACGCAATTTACCTGTTTGATTCTTCTGGTCGTTTGGCAGACCTTTTGGGCTGCGGTTCAGCTTTTGATTACGAAGGCTCAAGCTGTTCAACGCCGGAATCAGGCAAAAGCGTCAGCCGGAAAGCGCAAAACCAGGATACAAACAATAATCTGGGCGATTTTGTTGTTTCCGAAGTCTCGCCGAAAAACCCGGTTGTTTTGGCGTTGCTTCCGTCGTCAACTCCGCTGCTATCTTTATCGCCTTCGCCAAGCCTTCTTCAGTCTCCGGCGGCAAGCCAAGTAAGCTTGACGTCGGCGCAGATTAAAGAGGTTCAGTTTGGATTGACTGGAAGCCTGAACTCTGATTTTGTGAAAATGTTTAATCCGAACAGCGTTAACCTGGATTTGAAAGATTACAAATTGGTTAAAAAAACCGCTTCCAGCGGCAATGAAACAAGCTTGAAATCCTGGCGAAACGATGGCAGTGACGGAATCATTCCGGCGCAAGCTTATTTTTATTGGGTTAATTCAAATTATCAGGAAAAAATTTCCGAGCTTCAGACGCAAGGCATAAGATTTTTCATGACTACCGGAACAATCACGGAAACAAACGGCGTGGCGCTTAAATATCAGGACGCGATGGTCAGCTCAATAAACTGGTGAGGCGGGGGTTGAAAGTTTTTTAAGGTGTGGTCTAATAACTCAGGAGATTTTTTTGTTCTCTCCCTCCTTTCGACACTTTCGGCAGCAGGCAACAGCTGCCGGAAGTGAAAATTATTCCCGCGTTTGCGGGAGAAAAGGCCCGGAAATTCGGGCCTTTTTGCTTCGCGCATGGTGCTGGCCGGTTGCTTGTCTGCGTTAGATTCCTGCCTACCAGCAGTCAGGCGCCTTTGGCGGATAAGTTGTAAGTTGTTTGGTTGTGTAGTATGCTTTTTCAGCGGGGTAGAGCAGCGGCAGCTCGCAGGGCCCATAACCCTGAGGTCGGGGGTTCGAATCCTCCCCCCGCAACCAACCTTCGCTAAAGCTACGGCTTGGCGAGCATGATATTTATGGCGATTTTCAAAAACAGTTTTTCCTTTTTTAAACACCTTTTCGGGCGCTAGTTTTTCTTTGTTTTCTAACAAAAAGCGCTCAAAAGGCGCTTTTTGTGTGTTAAAATAAGACATTGTATTAAATCATGGATCCCGTTAGAAATAATCTTGATTTGAACCTATGCCATTAGCAAATTACGTCATCACCCTATTTTGTCGGTCAATTAAAATTTTTCATCGGAATTTCTAACGGGATGGATTTTGAGACATTAAAAAATCAGGCAAAAAAAGAACTCGCCGGATTAAAAACCAGCGGCGTTTTAGAATCTTGGCGCGTTAAATATCTCGGGCGAAACTCTGAGCTGGCTTTGTTTTTGCGAAGTTTGTCTAAAAAAAGTCTTGAAGAAAAGCGTCAGCTCGGTCCGAAAGCCAACCAGCTGCGCCAGTTTTTGGAAGGAGCTTTTCAACAAAAGTCGTTAAGTTTGGTTGATAGCCAGTCTCCGGCAACTGATTTTGATCTGACTCTGCCGGGTCGCGTTCAAGAACCAGGTCATCTTCACCCTTTGACTCTGGCGAACCGCGAGATTTTAAAGATTTTTTCGTCGATGGGTTTTGATATTATGACCGGGCCGGAGATTGAAGGCGACTATTACAACTTTTCCGCTTTGAATATTCCCGACTGGCATCCAGCCAGGGAAACCATGGATACGATGTGGCTTTCTGAAAAAGATCTGCCGCGTTTGAAAAAAGACGTTAAAACCGCTTCGGGTTATGAATATAAAAAAGGCAACAAGTTTTTATTGAGGACGCACACGAGCCCGATTCAGGTGAGATACATGCAGACCCACAAGCCGCCGTTTCGAATGGTTGTCGGCGAAGGCCGGATTTTCCGCAACGAAGCCACCGACGCCCGACACGAATTCCAGGTGAATCAGCTTGAAGGCCTGATGATTGGCAAAGACGTTTCCATGGCCACGCTGCATTTTGTCGTCCGCGAGTTTTTTCGTAAATTTTTCGGCAGCAAAGAGATTCAGATGAGATTGTCGCCGTCCTTTTATCCTTTTGTTGAGCCCGGGGCTGATGTTTCAGTTTCCTGTATTGGCTGTTTTGGCAAGAATAAAGACTGTCGGCTTTGCGGCGGTCTGGGTTGGCTGGAGGTGGCTGGTTCGGGCATGGTCCATCCGAATGTTCTGCGTTCCGTCGGCATTGATCCGCGAAAATGGCAGGGTTTTGCTTTTGGTTTTGGTATTGACCGCTTGTCAATGATTAAGTTCAACATCAAAGAAATCAGGTTGTTCATGTCCGGCGATTTGAAATTTATTAAGCAGTTTTAGAAACAGTAATCAGTGATCGGTAATCAGGAATAAATTAAAATGAAGTTTTCTTATACTTGGCTGAAAGACATCGTTGGTTTCAAAAAATCTCCCAGGGAGCTGGCAGATTTTTTGAACCGTTACGCCTTTGACACGGAACTGTCCGGCGAAAATCTGGAGATTAAACTGCCGCCAAACCGCGTCGGCGACGCTTCCGGGCATCTTGGCGTTGCCAGGGAACTGGGTTTTCTTTTGAAAAAAAATCTCAGGCCGCTGAAAATCGCTTACAAAAAATCAAGCTTCAAAACCGAAGAGTTTCTTAAAGTTGATGTCCGGAAAAAAAGTCTTTGCCAAAGATACACCGCGCTTTACGCCAGGCTGTCAAAGCCCGGCCGGACGCCTTTCTGGATGGGAAAAAGGCTTGAAGACTGCGGCTTGCGTCCAATCAGCCCGGTTGTCGATATTATGAACTATGTTATGCTCGAGCTTGGTCAGCCAATGCACGCGTTTGACTATGGAAAACTTGCGACAAGCGACAAGCGACAAGCGACAAAAGCTCAGGAAAAAAAGAAGATTATTGTCCGTTTGGCAGAGGCAAAGGAAAAAATGACGACGCTTGACGGCAAACGCCTGGTTTTTTCAGGTAGTGAACTTTTGATTGCCGACGAAAAAAGAGTCCTGGCTTTGGCTGGCATTAAAGGCGGCCAGTTTGCCGAGATTGACGCTGGAACAAAAGAGATTGTTGTTGAAGCGGCAAACTTTGAAGCGAAAAACATCAGGGAAAGTTCGCATTCAACCGGCGTCAAAACCGACGCCTCGACAAGGTTTGAAAACTTCCTTGATCCGAACCTGACGCAAACAGCGATTCAAAGAGCCGCGGTTTTGCTTCAGGAAATCTGCGGCGCCGAGATGGCTTCAAGCTTTGTTGATGTTTATCCGAAAAAATCGCTGCCGAAAAAAATCACCATCAGCCTTGAAGAGATTGAAAAAATCATCGGTTTTCCGGTTAAACCAAACGAAGCGATTCAAGTTTTCAAAACCCTGACGACAAAAATTAAAAAACTGAAGAAAGGCGCGTTTGTTTTGGAGCTTGACAGCTTAAGGCAGGACCTGAAGATTAAACAAGACGTTGCCGAAGAGGTTTTGCGTTATCTTGGCTACCACAAGATTCCGGCAAAAACCGTGGCCGAAAACATTCAGGCGCCGGAAACGGAAAAAGAGATTGAGTTGAAATGGCGGATTCAGGATGAGCTGGTAAAGCTTGGGTTTGACGAAGTGATGAACTATTCGCTTTTGCGGGAGTCGGACATTGAGATTTTGCGCCGCGAACTTGGCGGGAAAAAAGATTATCTGGAGATTGAAAAACCAACCTCGGAGAACTACCGTTACCTGAGGCGGAGCCTGGCTTCGGGAATCTTGAGAAATGTTTCCGAGAACGCGAAAAACTTCAGCCGAATTAAGATTTTTGAGACTGGCCATGTTTTTAGCAAACAAAAAAACAGTCTGCCGGACGAAACCATTAGTCTTGGTCTGGCAGTCTTTGGCCATGGCCGCGCCCAGGAGCAGTTTTTGGAGCTTAAGGGAAGTCTGGTAAGGGTTTTTGAAAGCCTTGGGCTCGGCGAGGTTGTTTTTAAAAACCCTGAAGTTTATGAGCTTGGCGGGAAAAGATTGCCGTTTGGTTTCAAGGGTTCAAGAAAAAACTTTGGTCACGCTGTCAATCTGCCAGGTTCGCTTCTTGAGTGGTACGGGATAAAAGGCCCGGTGAGCTATGCCCAGGTTAATCTGAATGAGCTTCTGAAAAAACAAAGCCTGGCGAAAACTTTCCGCGGAATCAATCGTTTGCCGGTTCTGAAACGCGACATTTCGTTTTTCATTGATAAAAACATTGAATATTCAAAAGTTGCTGGTAAGATAAAATCTCAATTGATTGAAAGCTTTGAGCTGTTTGATGTTTTTGAGAAATCCGGCAAAAAAAGCTTTTCGTTCCATCTGATTTTCCGGGTAAAGGACAGAACTTTGACGGATAAAGAAGTTGACGTTGAGATGCAAAAAATCACTCAAAAGCTTGAAGACATCGGCGCAAAGATACGTTAAATAATCAAATCACCCACGACAAGTAATGACACCGGAAAAAAAATCAGTTTCATATTCCGCCAAAGACATTTACGTTTTGGAAGGTCTGGAACCGGTCAGAAAAAGGCCGGGTATGTACATTGGCTCAACCGGCGTTGACGGTCTGCACCACCTGATCTGGGAGGTGGTTGACAACTCTTTGGACGAAGCCATCAACGGCTACGCCAATAAGATCGAGATTAAGCTTTTGCCGAATAATCGCGTCTCCGTCAAAGACAATGGCCGCGGCATTCCGGTGGACATTCATCCGCAAACGAAAAAATCCGCCCTGGAAACCGTACTCTGCACCTTGCACGCCGGCGGCAAATTCGGCGGCGATTCTTACAAAATTTCCGGCGGCCTGCACGGCGTCGGCGTTTCCGTGGTTAACGCGCTTTCCAAATGGCTGAGAGTTGAAGTGGAGCGCGATGGGTTTTTATGGGTTCAGGAATATGCCCGGGGCAAGCCGACGACCAAGGTTGAGAAAAAAAACAAGACTGACCAAACCGGCACAACCGTGATTTTTGAAGCTGACACCGAGATTTTTTCCGAGCTGAAGCTTGACTGGAAAAGAATCCTTGACCATCTTCGTGAACAGGCTTACTTGACGCCGAAAACAAAGATTACTGTTTCTGACGAGCGCGAAGAAGGCCAAACGCCGTTTGTTTACGGTTTTTATTTTGAAGGAGGCGTCGTTTCTTACCTTAAATATCTGACTGAAGACCACGAACAGATCCATAAAAGCATTTATTACGTCCAGAAAGACGTTGAGGCAATGTCGGTTGAGGTCAGCCTTTGCTACATTGACGACCTGCAGTCAATGGAAGTTTCTTTCGCCAATAACATTAAAACCGGCGAAGGCGGCATGCATCTGACCGGGTTCCGGACGGCTCTGACCAGAGTTTTGAATGATTATGCCAAAGCAAACAATTATTTTAAAAATACCGAAACCTTTACCGGCGACGATGTCAGGGAGGGTCTAGTGAGTGTTGTTTCAGTCAAGCTTAAAGTGCCGCAGTTTGAAGGCCAGACAAAAGCCAAACTCGGCAACCCGGAAGCCAGATCAAATGTTGACGCCGTGGTCTCTTCAAGCCTGAAAGAGTTTTTGGAAAAAAACCAGATTGATGCCAGGGCCATCATTGAAAAAGTTTTTCTGGCGGCCAAAGCCAGGGCCGCGGCCAAAGCCGCCAAAGATTCGGTGTTGCGGAAAGGCGCTTTGGAAGGCGCGTCTTTGCCGGGCAGGCTGGCTGATTGTTCAAGCCGCCGGCCGGAAGAGTCTGAGATCTTTATTGTTGAGGGCCCGTCTGCCGGCGGTTCGGCCAAAGAAGGCCGCGACCGGCGGACGCAGGCAATCCTGCCTTTGCGCGGCAAGCCGCTGAACGTCGAAAAAGTCAGGATGGAAAAAATGCTGATAAACGAAGAGATCCGGTCTTTGGTTGTGGCCATGGGCACGGCCATCGCCTCGGAGTTTAATCTTGACAAGCTGAGATACCACAAAATCATTATCATGGCTGACGCGGACGTTGACGGCATGCACATCAGAACCCTGCTTTTGACTTTGTTTTTCCGTTATTTCCAGCCGGTGATTGACGCCGGGCATCTTTATCTTTCCCAGCCGCCGCTGTTTAAAATCCAGAAAGGCAAAACATTCAAGTACGCTTATTCTGAAGAGGAAAAAGACAAAATCGTCAGCGAGTTTGCCAAGCTGAAGCTTGAGGCGATTGAAAAAAAGTCGCCGAAGAAAACCGTTTCCGAGATTATTGAAACCGGCGCTGAAGAAGAAACCGCGGAAATCAAAGGCGTGTCGGTTCAAAGATACAAAGGTCTTGGCGAGATGAACCCGAGCCAGCTCTGGGAAACAACCATGAACCCTGAAACCAGGATTATCAAGCGGGTGACGGTTGAAGACGCGATTGAAGCGGACAAGTTGTTTGATATTTTAATGGGCGACGAGGTTTTGCCGCGGAAAAAGTTCATCCAGTCTCAAGCCAGCTTTGTCAAAGATATTGACGTTTAACGTGAAACATGAAGCGTGAAACCATGAAACAGGGTCAGGGGTTTTTTGAGAAAGTTTTCCAGGTGGTGAAAAAAATTCCCAAAGGCAAGGTCATGACTTATGGCCAGATTGCCAAAGCCTTGGGTACGCGCGACGCCAGAAAAGTCGGCTGGGCATTGCACTCAAACAACAACTTAAAAACTCCCTGCCACCGGGTGGTAAATAATCTCGGCGGCTTGGCGAAAAACTTTGCTTTTGACGGCTGGAAGGAACAAAAGAAAAGACTGTTAAAAGAAGGCGTGAAGTTTAAAACTGAAACCCAGGTGGATCTTGAAAAACATCTTTGGCGTTCCGTAAAACTTAAATGAAAACAAAAATATGAATTTTGAAAAAATCTCGGCCGGCAAAAAATCTCCAGAGGTCGTCAATGCTTTGGTTGAGATTCCCAAAGGCAGCCAGAACAAGTATGAGTTTGACAAAGAGCTCGGCGTTATCCGTCTGGATCGGGCGTTTTATTCCGCGGTTTACTCGCCGTTAGACTATGGGTTTATTCCACAGACGCTTTCCGAAGACGGCGATCCTCTGGATATCCTGGTCATGGGCAATGAGCCTTTGGTGCCGGGCTGTTTGGTTGAAGCCAGGCCGGTCGGGCTTTTGAAGATGATTGATTCTGGCGAACCAGACAGCAAGGTTTTGGCGGTTCAGGAAAAAAATCCGAGGTTTGCGACAATCAAAGATCTGGAAGACATTGAAAAGTTTTCTCCCCATCTTTTGGAAGAGATCGGGCATTATTTTGAAACTTACAAGCATTTGCAGGGAAAAGAGGTTAAGGTCGCTGGCTGGGAAAACAAGAGCGCGGCGGAAAAAGAGATTTTGGCTTCGCAGGAAAGATATCAACAAGACCATAAAAATTAAGTAAAGAGCCGTGAATAAAAACAGCCCAGACGTTATGTCGGGACTGTTATTTCACTACTTTTTATTGGCGTTGGCAAAGTAAGTTATTACTGCCAAGGCAAAGACCGAAATTTCGGCCAGTAGCATCTGGAACTGCGGATCAGCCATTCTGGCCTCCTTTCATCCGGTGATAAAGCGATTTTAGCGCAGTTTTTGAAAATTGACAAATACCGGGTTTCTGGTATATTTACTCAAGGCCGCGAGGCCTTTTTAGATTAACCAAAAACCGACAACTGACCCGCGCTACGCCGGAGGCTTCTCGCCTCGTTTCCGACGAGTCGGAGCGGGCGGCGAGGCGAGCCCGCGCTACGCCGGAGGCTTCGGCGAGGCGAGCAACCAACAACAAAATTCTGGATTTAATTGGTATAATCATAAAATAAAGAAATGAAAATCATTGAGTTTTTAAAAAATTATCTCAAAGAAACCAAAGTTGAGATTCAGAAAGTTTCCTGGCCGACAAGACAGGAAACTTTGAGGTATCTGGTGATTATTATTGTTTTTTCCGGGGTGATGGCGATTTTTTTGGGTTTGTTTGATTTTGCATTTTTGCAGGTTGTTGAACGGATTATTATTAGATAAATCAGCGAATAACGAATTAATACTAATAAACTAATATACGAATTCCGAATATTTTTTAAGAGGTTTTTAATAATTCGTTTATCCGTAAATTCGTACAGATTAGTAATTAGTTGATATCATGGCCAAACAACAGCTGACCCAAGAAAGGAACTGGTACGTTATCCACACCTACTCCGGCTACGAAGAAGCCGTCGCCAGGAGCTTGAAGCAGAGAGTTGAGTCGTTAAACATGGCGGACAAAGTCTTTAATGTTTTGGTGCCGAAGTTGGAAAAAGTGAAGATCCGCGGCGGCAAAAAAACCACGGTTGAAGAAAGGCTTTTCCCGGGCTATGTTTTTGTTGAGATGATTGTCACTGATGAGTCGTGGTATGTTGTCAGGAACACTCCCCAGGTGACTGGCTTTGTCGGTTCGGGGATTACGCCGATTCCGGTTGACAAGAAAGAGATGGAAAATATTTTGAAACAGCTGGAAACCGGGGAACCGCAGTATGTCATGGATGCCGAGATCGGCGACCTGGTCAGGATTGTTGACGGGCCGTTCAAAGAAATGGAAGGCAAGCTCAATGAAGTTGACCACGAGCGCGGCAAAGTCAAAGTGATGGTTAATTTCCTTGGCCGCGAAACCCCGGTGGAACTGGATTTTCTTCAAATTAAAAAGATTTAATCAGCGAATTACGAATCAGTACTAATTCACGAATATACTAATCTTTGACTTTTATTTGAAAATGTCGTAGAATACTCAATTCGTTTATTCGTAAAAATTCGTTATTCGTTGGGAAACAGATGGCAAAAGAAATAAAAACAAAATTAAAACTTCAGATTCAGGCCGGCAAAGCGACGCCGGCGCCGCCTTTGGGCCCGGCTTTGGGACAGCACGGCGTGAACATCGGCGATTTCGTCAAGAAGTTCAACGACGCCACGGCTGATCGCGGCACAGACATTATTCCGGTTGAGATTACCATTTTCACCGACCGCAGTTTTGAGTATGTTTTGAAAACCCCGCCAGCTTCTGATTTGTTGAGAAAAGCTGTCGGCGCGGAAAAGGGCTCGGGCGAACCGAACAAGAAAAAAGTCGGCAAAATCACCAAAAAACAGCTTGACGAGCTCGCCGAAAAGAAAATCGCAGACTTAAACGTCAATGACCTGGCTGGTGCGAAAAAGACCATCGAAGGCACCGCCCGTTCCATGGGCATTGAGATTGAGAAATAATCCGTAAAAACACAAAGCATAAAACAAAAACCTCCGCTGCGGCGGAGGTTTTTGCGCGTTAAAACTGGTCTTGTCTTTGCTTTTTGATATAATAATTGTAAAGACCGCAAACCTAAAGAAGGCGATTTATTTTAGATAAATAATGAAGATTCCCAAAAATATCATCAGGCTCTTCACCGGCGAAGAATTGATTGCCGGTCTGGAGATTTCTGACAGTTTTGTGCGTTTGGTTTTGCTGGAAAAAAACGACGAAACACAAAAACCGGAGCTGAAGCTTTTTGCCGAAGAGCCGGTCGCTGAAGGAACGATTAAAGACGGCAAGATTGAAAACCCCTTGTCGCTTGAAAAATCTTTAAAAAACCTTCAGCTTAAGCTGCATTTCCCAATCACCAACGTCGTTGTTTCCGTGCCGCCAAACTTTGTTTATTCAAGAGTTTTGAACTTTCCGTACAGCATTACCGGAGAAAAGCTTAATGAGGCAATCGACCTGGCGATAAACTTTCAGCTGCCGTTTTCGCCAAACGAGATGTATGTTTCCTGGGAAACAAACAAGCAGGAGTCGGGCGCCGAAGTTTCTTTGGCGGCGGTGCCGAAAAAAGCCGTGGACGCTTTTCTGGAGATTTTCAAAAAAGTTAAGTTCCACCCCGTGGCCATGGAGGCTTATCCTTTGAGCTTGACGCACATTGCCGATTTTCCGAAAGACAAATCGGTTTTGGTCAAAACCTCTGACCTTAGCAGCAGCGGCATTTTTGTTTTCAAAAACAATCTTTTAAGGTTCAGCCGGGTTTTGAACAGCAGTTTCCCCAAAAAAGAACTGGCGGACGAGTTTTTGAGAATCAAGGATTACTGCGAATCAGCCGGAGAATTAATCAGCGAAGAGTTTGATTTAAAAACCAGAGACGTGCCCTTGACAGGTGAGTACCAGTCTATGGCGATCGGGAAAGGAGACAAAAAAGACTGGCTTTTTGCTTTGGGCGCCGCCGCCAGGGGATTGATTGAAAGGGAAGACGACAACTTAATCAGCTTGTTGCCGATCAGCACGCAAACTGCTTATGAGCATGAAAAAGCAGTTAACTTCGCGTCGTTTATCTCTAATCTGACAGTGGGGCTGGCTTTGTTTTTCAGCCTGGCTTTTGTCGGCGTCTGGGTTTTGGTTTCAACAACCCAGCAAAAAACTTTAAAACAGCTGGAAAGTCTTGGCAGCGTGCCAATCAGTCCGGAGATTGCCCAGACAGAGGAAAAAGCCAAAGAAATCAACTCCTTGCTCAAAGCTTCAAGCCAGATTGTTAAAGGCTCGCTTGTCTGGAGCCGGCTGCTGGACGAGCTTAAGAAAAAAGTTGAAACCGGCACCGTCATTATCAATCTTAGTCTGTCTTCGGCCGAAGGCGTGATGAGCTTGACGGGCGTGGCCAATGACCGAAACACTTTGAACGCTTTCAAAAAAAGAATGGAAAGTTCCGAGATTTTGACGGAGATTAAGCTACCGCTGACGAATCTGGAACAGCGGGAAAAAATTCCTTTCACCATTTCTTTCCGGTTGAAAAACCCGGAGTTAATTTATTTCAAATAATCATGCTTTTGCCGGATATCAAACAAGTCAGACTGAGTATTTTTAAAAGCCTTATCTTTGCTTTGGCAGTCGGTTCGCTTGGATTTACCCTTGTCGGTTTTATTTCTGGAGACATTGAAAAAAAGACAAACTCTTTCGCGGAAAAAGAAAAACTAGCCCATCTCTTGGCGACAAGGAATGAAACCGCCGAAGAGCTGAAAAGCGGCCTGGCATTAATCGGCGGCAATGAGGAGCGGATGAAAAACGCTTATCCGCCGGCAGACAATATTTTGGATTTTGTCGGCGCGGTTGAGAGTTTGGCGAGCCAGGCAAACTTGTATCAAACCATAAGGTTTAACGAACCAGTTCCGGCGCCGGAAATTCTGGAATCGCCGTTTCCGGTTTTCAGAACCGATTTTAACATTGCTTTGACCGGCACAGTCGTGACTTTGATTAGTTACCTTGAACAGTTTGAGAAGCTGCCGTATCTGGCGAAAATCTCTTCAATCAATGTTTCCGCTTCGCCGGTCCGCGGCTGGGAAGACGCCTCAACTTTTTCAATTGTCGGAACGCTTTACGTTAAATAACATGTTTGAAAAATACTTTTTCCAGCTGAAAAAATTGCGGTTTAAACAGGTGATTTATCCGGTCATTTCTGTGGCTTTTTTCGCGATGGTTGTGTTTGTTTTTGCCAAATCAGCCGTGTTTTTGTCTTTGAGCATCAATAAAATGTTTTTGGCGACGGAGCGGGCAAGCGAGGCCGAGGCCCAGAAAATCGACCTTGAAAGTTATTTTCTCGTCGCCAAAAAGCTGAATCTGCCGGAGATTGTCATTGCGCCAAGCCCTGAAGTCGAAGTCTCGCCGGAGCTTTCCAAAGAGCCCGAAGCTTCATTCTTGGTTTCGCCGGAACCGCCTTTGCCGCCGGAAGATAAAACCTTGCTCAAGATTGTGATTTACAACAGCACTTTAAAACCGGGCCTAGCTGGTTTATTGAAAACCAGTCTGGTTGACGCCGGGTTTAGCGTGGCGAAAACCGGCAACTTGGCGCCGCCGAAAGAAACGACTTTATTACAAGTGAAACCAAGCAAAAAAAGCTATCAAAACTCGCTTCAAGAAATTCTTGAGCTCGTCAATCAAAGTTACCAGCCGGAATCCTGGCAAGAGCTGGATGAAGCCGGCGAGTTTGACGTGGTGATTGTTATCGGCGAAAAATAATCTCTGCCGTTTAAACTTTTATTTCCGATTCTTTGGCAATATTGCCGCCAATAAACTGGGATTCGGTTGTCTGCGAAGAGACCACCATAATCATTGAAAGGTTGATGATAAAGATGGAGATGATGAAGAGCAGGTCGGAGATGCTGCCGTTCCAATAAACTTCCTTGGAAGTCTGGATGGCGAAAGCAAAATCAGCGACAATCATCACTGACAAGCCGCCAAGGAAAACCAAAAATCCCGGCTGCATTCTGCCGACGCCGATGCGAAACATCATAAACGCCATGGACATGATGATTGAGTCGCCGACCGGATAAGCCAGATTGAAAAACTTTTCCCAAAACCCCAGTTCCGGCGACAAGCTCGGGTTGAAAACGTAAAAACTGAAACCCGTCGCTAAAACGGCAAGCAAAACAGAGTCACGGATAATTTTTGGCGTTAAGAGCGGTTTGAAAAACTTAATAAAATAGGAGCAGGCCAGGCCGATTGCCGGATAAGCCATGATAAAAAGAATATCGGCCAAAGACGGATAAGGCGTCTCAATATTCAGGAAAAGATTGTAATAAGTCCAGGTGAACAGGCCGGCGCCCCAGGAAACGAACGCCACGCCGAGCCAGAACATCATTTTTCTGATCGGACTGGCTGAATCCAGAGTTGAGCCCTTGAGGACGCCGTAAACGCCGGCATACAAAAACATCAAACCGTAGCTGGCGTTTAACAAATAATTCCAGATGGTTTGGTGGTCCGGGTTCAGGTAGAGCAGAATGTCCCAGACAATATTGACCAGGAACAGAACGCACAAAATAATGAAATCCGGGTTTTTGTAGAACTTCATATTGTGTTATGATAATTAATAATTAGTTCTTGAAAACAACTCTGTCTTAATTATGAATCATTCCATAATTCCGTTAAGATAAAGTCGCATTTAATATTTTATCATGGCTCAGGGAATATTTAATCAGCCGGAAAAAGACGAGGTTGCGGCAACGATTGCCGTTGAAAGGCTGTTTAACTGCGTTTACGGCTTTATCAACCAAAAAGAGCTTGTCAAGGATATCTGGGAAGAGTATCAGAAAATCGACCAGCTGGCCGAAGAACAAAGGCAGCCGGCTTATGCCCGCAATTTTCTGGCTTTGGAGCATTTTGTCTTAAATCACGTTCCGCCGGTTGTCCAGAGCAGCTTCACCAGAGAGTCGTTGCGTTCGGCGATTTTGGTGGCGGTTGAGGTTAAAAACCTGCCGGTGATTTTGCGCCTGTTTTTTGCTTCCAAAATTGAGCAGGAGATTTTATTTTTTGAGATTATCTCGACTGGCCTGGCAGAGATTGTTAAAAATAGTTTCGGCAATTCCCGGCTGACAGAGCTTGTTTTTCAAGCGGCCAAAGGGACAAAGTTTCAGGAGTTGACGGTTGGCAAAACTGGCATTGATTTTTCCCCGCTTCTTACCCAGGAAAAAATCTATTCCATTGCCGATGCCGAGCTGTTTGCGTTCCTTTCTTCTTTGTACCAGGCGCTTTACAAAGAAGTCGAGGGTTCTTTCGGTTCAAAAGTCAGCCTGGATATCGCGAAAAAATCTTTCGCGTTTTTCAAGCTAACGAGCGACCCGGAGCTGATTCTTCGTTTTTTTGATTTCGTTCCGGAAAACATTCTTTTTGAAGAGCGGGTTTCATTTATCTCGCGCCAAGAGCTGGAAAAAAGAGTCTCTGAGCGGACTAAGGAGCTTGAAGATTTGAAAAATAATCTGGAACAGACGGTTAAAGAAAGAACCGCCGAACTGGAAAAACTGAAAACCGGGCTTGAGCAGACAGTCACTGAAAGGACAAAGACGCTTGAAGAAAAAGTTGAAGAGTTGAAGCTGGTCAACCGATTAATGGTTGACCGCGAACTGAAGATGGTGGAGCTGAAAAAAGAGATTGAGGAGCTGAAAAAAGCGAATCAAGTTAAAAGCAACTTCGTGGAAGAGCCAGCTAAAGTTTAGACTCGGCTAATTTTACGAGCAAAAAAACATTATAAAATAAAGTTATGAAAAACTACTCAAGAAACAGCGCGTCAAAAGACAAAACCGCTTTTCGAACTGGAAACCGTTGGTGAGCAAGAAAAAATACCGTTGCACACAACATTTCAAAATCAACTTTGCTAATTAAAACAAAAATAAAATTAACTAATTGATAAAAAAATGAACAAAAAAATACTAATAATTTCCACCCTCGCCATTATTGCCATAGGAATGGTTGGCTGGTTTGGCTATACGCGGTTTTTTCAAGGCGAAAAAAGCCGGCCATCCCCGGCGTCCTACCAAGGAAAGATTGTCATTGGCACTGAAACCTGGCCGGGATATCTTCCTTTGTATGTGGCTCGCGATAAAGGATACTTCAGGGAAGCCGGGTTGGACGTTGAAATCAAACGATACATCGCCTTAGGCGAGCTTTCCAAAGACTATGTTGCCGGGAAAATTCAGGGACGGGCAAATTTAACATTGGATGCCATAAATGAATCCTTAAACGGATTGGATCATAAAGTTATTCTGGCAATTGATTATTCTAACGGTTCGGACGCCATTGTGGCCAGGCAGGGTATAAAAAATATCCCTGACCTGAAAGGAAGGCGAGTCGCCTATGAGGTGGGGACTCTTGAGGAGTTTTTTGTCGCTTGGGCGCTCGGCGAAAATAATTTATCTCTGTCCGACATTGTTCCAGTCCCGGGCAATCCGGAAGAAAGTATCAAGAATCTTATTGAAGGCAAGGCAGACGCGGCAGTGTCGCACGAGCCGTTTCTCTCGCAGCTTATCGCTAAAAACGGCGGTGTTCATACTTTGTACTCCTCTGCTAATGCGCCGGGACTTATCACGGATATTCTTACATTCCACTCCGATTTCATAGAAGCGAATCCGGAAACTATTTTAAAAATCATCCGCGCGTATTTTAAAGCTCTGCGTTTTTGGCGCGACAATTCGGAAGAAGCGAACGCCGTTATTGCAAAGGAATTCGGTGACACGAAAGAAAGTATCGCCGAACAACTTAAGGGCATCACCATGCTCAACGAGCGGGACAATAAAACAGCATTTACCTTTACCCAAGGTTTGGGTTCGCTCTACGGCAATATGAAAATGATAAACGAGTTTATAATGGAGCATCGTAAGGATGAGCAAAAGAAGGTAATAGACACTGATGAACTTATTGAACCGCGCTTTCTCCGCGCCGTTCTGAAAGAGAAATAATGAAACTGCTCCCAAAAATCAGCCTCATCTTGATCAGTGGCATAGGCTCCGCTCTCTTGGTAGCCGGCATTTTGGATTTTTACTATACCCGTGCGGCATGGGAGCGCTCAATCAGCTCCCAGCAGGTTGAATTGGGCACAAAGGTTATGGACGAGATAGACAGCTTTCTGTATGAACGCTATTTGGATATTCAGGCCATCGGCGAGGACAGTATATTTGAAAAACTTGCAGAAGGAGGGCAAGTTGCATCTTCAGAACTTAAAGACCATATATCTGATATAGCCACTTTCTCAGGTCCATGGGATACATTGTTTTTGATCAACGTGGACGGGGTTATAATCGCATCAACTCTAGACGAGAAGGTTGGCAATATGATAGAAGAGGAACCCAATAATTATGAGATATTTAAACGTTTAAACGCATCCAAAAACGAGGTTTTGTACACAGATTTGGTAATCTCGGACGACACGGGAAAACCGGTTGTTATATTTGCTGTTTCGGTGAGAGATCGGCATGCATCCGGGCAACCAGTCGTTGGAGTGGTTACTGGTGGACTCGCATGGCAAGCGGTGCAGGATATTTTGCAAAATATAGAGACGGATACCGAGTTAAATTTGTACACAAAGGACGGGAAGTTGATAGCCACCAATCAGGAGTCGCCGGAGAATCTCTTGGTAATCGAAGAAGAAGTATTGCCTCTGATTCAGAACGCGCTCAAAGAAGGGTATCCTATTACTAATGTCGGCACGGACATTGAAGACATATACGAAGAAGAATTGAGAGCCGTAGTGCCGTCCTCCGGTCATTTGGGATACAAAGGGAACGACTGGGTCCTGCTAGCCGAGGAACCGGTCGAATCCGTTTTTGCCCCGGCCAGAGAGCAGGCGACACGGGCGGCCCTGTTGCTCATTTTCGGATTTCTTGTCGCGCTCGGTGCGACAATGTTATTCTTTTCCCGATTAGTTATTTCCAACATAACTTTATTGATGACCGCGGCGAAAGCGATTTCCGGCGGCGATTTGTCGCAAAGGGTTAATATTCAATCAAACGATGAAATCGGCGAGCTGACCGAAGCTTTCAACCACATGGCTTCTCGACTTCAAGAATATTATGGCGTTCTGGAACAGAAAGTCAAAGAAAGAACAGTCGAGACAGAGGGGGCCAGAAAGCAGCTGGAAGTTGTCAACTTGGAGATGCAGAAAAAACTCAAAGAAATGGAGCGGATGAATGACTTTATGGTTGGCCGCGAGTTGAGGATGAAGGAGTTGAAGAAAGAAAATGAGGAGTTAAAAAAGAAAATTGCTTCAGGTAATTCTTCGGGATAAGGAGGCGGAGTGTTTCTCGGAGGGTTTTTTGGAGTATTATATTTGTAAGTAATTAACAATATAAAAATAAAATAAATACATGGAAATAAGAAAAGTAACGCTAACGATAGCTATTGTTATAACGGTAATTTTGGTTTTGGGTGTCGGGTTTTATTTTTATCGCAACACGACATCTATTTCTGATGTCAATACGCAGAAAACTTTGACGGTGGCGGGCTCTGGATCAGCGGGATTTGCGCTTAAAAATTGGGCGACCGAATACGAAAAATTAGATAAAAGAATAAAATTCGATTTTCTTTCCTCAGCCGATGCGGCAATCGGGATGGCAGGAGTCAAGGAGAACACTCTTTCTATTGGTGTTGCTTCCAGGAAAGCCAAGCCAGAAGAAGAATTTCCGGGAATGGTTCTAACTCCTTTTACTAAAGATGCGGTCGTCTTTATTATTAATACATCGGTTGCCGGCGTCAGAAATCTTAACGCTGAACAATTGGTGGATATTTATACGGGTAAAATTACCAATTGGAGTGAAGTTGGAGGAGCGGATGAATTGGTAGTCGTAGTAGATCGTGAAGAATCTGAGTCTGCCAAAAAACTTTTCAGAGAATTTTATTTAAAGGATAAAAAAGTTAGTGTTGGTTCTATTGAAGTTCATTCGGAAAAAGATGTGCTGGAAGCTGTGGCGTCTACCCCGGGCAGCATAGGATATCTTTCTTACGGGAGGGTGCGTATCTCGGGTACTAGGGTTGGTGTTCTTTCGATTGATGGCATTGATGTGGATAAAGTAGAGTCTGGCGCGTACAAACTGATTCGAATTTACTATGTCGTTACCAGACAGGATAGCTTGCCGGAAGTCAAAGACTTTGTTTCTTTCTTGCAAAATGAAGGGCAAGATTTAGCAGAAGGATTTTCCTACTTTAGTCTTTAAAATTGTTTTGCGGTTGTCAATAATAAAATATGCGACAGGAATTTTTTTCCAGAACAGGCATCCTCGTTTTTAGCGTCACGATACTTGGAATTCTGGCCTTTTTATTTTTTGGCGCCCTTATCTTTGTAACCCTAACTGCCGAACGTTCTTTGAGCGTCGTTTCTGGTAACGCCTTAAGAGATCACATTAGTGTTGCTTCGGAGCATATTAACCGCAACGTGGAACGTTATTCCCTTATAGCCAACTCTCTATCTACGAATCAGGAAATCATCCACTTAGTTGATAATCCTTTGGAAAGTAATAAAGCAGCGGGATGGGTTTTGATTGAAACAAAGATTAATTTCGGTTTTGAAGAAATCTTTTTGTTTTTAGACAATGGGCGGGTGCTTTTTCAAAACGCGCGAGATACTTCGCCGTATGCCAATGAGGATTTCAGACCATTGGTGCAAAAGGCCGTTGAATTTAAAACCCCAAGCATTTTTTTCTTTGATTCAATTATTTACCAGTCCCCTGTGCTTTATGTTGCTGTGCCGGTGTATGGCGAGGGCCGAAGCGGGGTTCTCGTAATCGGTAAGGTATTCAATGAGAAACAACTGCGTAATCTGGCGCCGGCTGCATCTCAGGGCATTCTTCTTTTTTCTAAAAATAATCAGAAGATTACCGCGAACTTTTATAGTTCGTTTTTTAACCAGGCAATAACACTCAAAGATTATAAAGAAATATTTGAAAATGCGGAGCAGGGAGAAGGGTTTTTTAAAAGCTTTAATCAAGCGGAGTTTTCCGGCATAGTTGGAGTGGTGCCAGTTCGCTTTAACTCTATCCCCCTTGGTCTTATGGGGTTTTACGTTGAGACTAAAACCCAACAGCAAATTCAGAAAAACATTGCAATAACGGCTTCCGGGGCCTTGATTTTGCTTCTGGTTGTTTTTATAACCGCAGCAAGGTTTTTACATCGTTTAGTAGTTGTGCCAATCGGGGCCATTCGAGATGGATTTAAGCGCCTTGCTGAGGGTTTGTTTGAAACGAGTATTCCACCGCAAGGCTTGAGGGAGGTGCACGAAATCGGTATCGGGTTTAATGAAATGGCGGTTAAATTAAAAGAGGTTTATACGGACCTGGAACAAAAAATTAAAGATAGAACAAAAAAGTTGAGTGAAACCGTAGGAGATCTGGAAGGAAAGAACGAAGAGATGGAAAGAAACAGCAGTCTGAAGACCTGAGAAAAGCTTTTGCCGATGTCCAGAAGTTTGCTTCGGTCGCCGACCAGGAGCGGAACATGTACTTTCTTTTGCTTTCAAGCATCGGTGAAGGCGTTTTGGCGCTTGACCTGGAACGCAAAATCACGATTTCCAACGAGATTGCCGAACGGACTTTGGGTTTTGCCAAAGAAGAGCTTTTGGGCAAAAAAATCAGCGAAGTTTTGAAGTTTATTCACGCCACCAAAGAACCGCTTGAAGAAAGTTTTTGGAGCGAAGCTTACGCCGGCGCCAGAGAAGTTGTTTTGCCGTTGGACACTTTGGTTGTCGGCAAGGCCAATAAGACAATTCCGATTGTCGCCGTTGCCTCGGCCATTAAAAACGTCAAAACCAAACAAGTCAACGGCATTATCATCACTTTCCGCGACGTCCGCGAAGAACGGGCGCTTGACGAAGCGCGCATCAGCTTCATCTCGGTTGCTTCGCATCAGTTGCGTACCCCGTTAACTTCAATGAGGTGGTTTTCCGAGATGCTGATTTCCGGGGACGCCGGCGCCATCAGCGAAGAGCAAAAACATTTTGTTGAAAGGATTTACGAAGGTACGGAACGGATGATTAACCTGGTGAACCTGCTTTTGCAAATTGCCAGAGTTGAGGCCGGCCGGGTGAAGATTGAACCGACAATGATCAGTTTCAAAAATCTTTTGCGGGGCGTGTCCGTTGCTTTAAAGGGTTTGCTTGACGCCAAATCCCAGAAGCTTGAAGTTAAAACCATTCCCGATCCGTTTCCGGATATTTCCATGGACCAGGAAGTTATCTGGCAGGTGTTCCAGAACATTCTTTCAAACGCCATCCGTTATTCTCCGGAAAAAGGCACCATCTCGGTTTTAGTCACCCAAAAAGGCGAGTTTGCCGAGGTGATGGTTAAAGATTCAGGCATTGGCATTCCGAAAGCCCAGCAAGACAGGGTTTTTGAAAAGTTTTTCCGCGCCGAAAACGCGCTCAAGCTTGTTCCCGAAGGTTCTGGCTTGGGCTTGTCTTTGGTCAAGGCATTGGTTGACGGCTGGGGCGGCAAAGTTTGGTTTGAGTCTGAAGAAAGCCAGGGCACGACGTTTTATTTCACCATTCCTTTGAGCGGCATGGCGCCAAAAAAAGAAGGGTTGAGTATCGCTGTTTAAGTAAGTGGTTTGATTTTTTTAGGTTTTTTGGGCATATTATCTTAACTGAAGTGAGTCCAAGAGGCCAGGCTTTACGTTTAAGACAAGCTCTTAACCTTTGGTTGAGTTGAGGGCTGATTTTAAACGATTGGGTAAGCCAATCATCTGTTCTTTGAAAACTAGAAAGGAGTTATGAATGTTCGTCAGAATTTGGAATCTCTATGCTTTGGTATATGACGTACTGAGAGGATTTACCCCTTACCGCAAGCTCCAGAACCGAGTGGTTGAATATTTGGAGTTGATTCCCCATCTTGCGGTTTTGGACCTTGGGTGTGGTACTGGCAATACCATTGAGAATATTGTCGGTCTGCCGGTAAAGCCGTATGGTTTAAAGATCAGGGGTATGGAAAGGTCGCCGGCAATGATTTCGAGAGCCCGGAAAAAACTGGCTGGTTTTAGTGGGGTGGAACTTCAGGAAGGCAGCTTTGACGCTCTTGCCAATCACGGCGAAAGGTATGATCGGATAATTTCTGTAAACGGCCTTTACGCCGCCAAAGATCCGTTGGAAACCCTTGGGCTTTGGTTTGATTTGCTTGAGGATGGCGGCCTCCTGGTCCTCGTCAACCCGTTTGTTCCGCGACTCTGGCCGATCTTTCAGGAACACTTCGGCGATCTCTGGTCTAAAAAAGACATCAAAGGTTTTTTGGAGTTCGCGCTGCATTTTCCGGCCTGGGCAATTCTTATTGCCATAAATCTCTCTATTGCAAAACAAGCTAAGCATCGGGTTTTTCACTTTCTACATCCTAAAGACCTTCAAGAAATTGCACAAGCCGCTGGTTTTCGGGTGTTGAAACAGGAGCTGATTTACGGCGATGGTTCAGTGATTATGAGCCTGCAAAAAGAAACCGGCGCGTTAATTCGAAGAGCGCAGCGTCCGTCAGAACTTGAGCAGGTTTACAAACTGCGTTATGCTGTATATTGCGGGGAGATAAAAAGTCTTGACGCGTTTGATTACCCGGACAAAATGGAAACGGACCGTTTTGATCCGTTCTCGGCTCATTTCCTGGCCAAAGAGGGTCAAGAGTTGGTCGGCTGCATCAGGGTTTTGTCCGACTCTGGCCGCGGCTTTCTTCTTGAAGATGATGAGGAGTTCGCCATTCCTGAAGAGCTTTCTTTGGCGCGTGAAAAGACACTTGAGATCTCGAGATGGATTGTCGTTCCGGCAAAGCGTGGGACTGGGGTCTGGCTGTCTCTTGCCAGTAAGGTTGTAGAATGGAGTCGTTGTCGCGGGTACGAGAATCTGATTATGGCGGCTCAGAAAAAACTCTGGGAAGGTCTGTGTAAAAACGGTTTGGAGGTCAGGCTTTGGAGCTGCTTTAAGGAATACCACCGTACTATCTCAGCAGCCGGTCTGGTTTGGACCAACGCAAAAAAATAAACAATTTATGACCACTATTATCAACCCGAACACCATTCTCGTTCTGAATCTGGTAGTTTTTGTTGCCAATGCGATTTTAGGATGGGTGGTGGTTCGTGCTAACCCGCGTGTTAAAGCGAATCTCTTGTTCGGTGTTTACGCTTTCAGTTTGGCGCTGTGGAACATTACTTTGTTTTTGACGATCGTTTCTGCTGGCGGGCCGATTCTTCAACTTTGGTGGAGTCGGCTCGCCTTTTCTTTTTATCTGACGATGATCAACGGCTTTTTGTATTTTTCTTTGATTTATCCCGGTTTCGGTCATATTAAACAATGGCTCGCTGTTTTCTTTTGGTCGTTTACAGCCTTACTTTTTGTTCTTACGCTTACTCCCTGGTTGGTTCGTGGAGATATTCGCATTATTGACGGATTTATCACCGGCAGCCTCGGTCCACTGATGCCGTTTTTTAGCTGGTATTACGCCGTTCTTATCGGACTGAGCATTGTTGCTCTGGTCAGAAAGCTTTTTCTGTATCGCGGTATTGAAAAAGTCAGACTTTGGTACGTGTTGTTCGGTTTTTCCGTTTTCGCTGTGCCAATGATTTTGACCAATATTGTTTTGCCGGTCTTTTTCGGTGTTTTCCAGTACAACAACCTTGGTCCGCTTTTTTCGTTGCCAATGCTTGTGATTATCAGTTATGCCATTGTCAAACATCGCTTTATGGATGTCCGCGAGATTGTTGCGCGTTCAACCGCCTACTTTCTTTCTGTGGTGGTGCTTGGACTATTCTATTCTTTTGGCATGTCTTCAATCAGCACTTTCATTGCCAAAGGTTCTATTACCGGAGACGTTCTTTTGATTTCCACCCTGCTGACGCTGATTACTGCTTTTTCTTTCCAGCCGCTTTTGAATTTGTTCCGAAAAATAACCAACCGTGTTTTTTACCGGGAAGATTACGACGAAAATGCTCTTTTATACAGTCTGGCTTTGATTATGGCCTCAAACATCAATCTTTCCAGTCTGTTAAACCGGCTCATCAATGAAATTCTGGCAAAAATCCAGATTGCCAAAGGCGCTTTTGTCATTGTTGACGACAAAAAAATCAGTCATCTGGCTTTTCAGGGATACGTGGAATCGCCGCGGTTTTCTGACAAAGATTTGGACGAGCTTTTAAGCCAGCCCAAGATTGTTATTTTTGACGAGTTGAGTGAAGGGCCGATAAAGGAGACCATGCGGAAACTGGAGGTAAGCGTCATTCTTCCTTTGCGCGCCGGAGAAGAGCAGGAAGACTTTCTGCTTTTGAGCGAGAAAATGTCCGGCGGACTTTATTCCGAGAAAGATGTTCGTTTTCTGAAAGTTTTTGCTCCGGAAGCTGCGGCGGCGATAAAGAACGCTTCAAACTTTGAGCGTTTGAAACGGCTTGACGAAGTCAAGTCAGAGTTTATCACCGTTGTTTCGCATCAGCTGCGAACTCCGCTTTCCGCGGCCAGGTGGAACTTTGAACTGCTCCTTGAAAACTCATTCGGCAAGCTGTCAGCGAAAGTTGAAAATGTCGTCAGGAGCATTTACCAGGCAGTCATGGCCCTGAATAACGGAGTGAATAATCTGATTTCGATTATTGAGATTGAAGAAAGGAAAATTGTTATCCGGAAAGAGAAGGTGAATTTTGATCGGGATATTGTTGAAAAAGCAATCGTCAGCTTGGAAGGTGAGATTCAGGAGAAAAAGATTACCGTCAAACGCGAGTTTTCTCTGCCTGAATCTTTGGTTGTCGACGCCAACAAGGTAAGAAGAATCTGTGAAACTCTGATTGACAACGCTGTCCGTTATTCCCCGGAAGGGTCAACCGTGGTTGTCTCGACGGCTTTGCGGAAAAAAGCGTCTCAGGACGAGATTTTGTTTTCTGTTCAGGACCAAGGCATCGGCGTTTTAGAAGAGAACCGCGAGCTCATTTTTAATAAATTCTTTCGCGGCGAAAGAGCGAAAGAGATGTCGCCCGGAGGTTTCGGGCTAAGCCTTTTTATGGCTAAAAGTTATGCTGAACTTTTTGGCGGGAGTCTCTGGCTTGGGTCAAAAACGCCGCCGGGTTCGGTTTTTTATTTTTCTCTTCCAATTAAAGAGGTAAAACCTCAATCAAAAATTTAAATATGAATAAAAGAAAAAAGACAATCATACTTTTGGTAGAAGACGACGTGATGACGGTTAAAACCTTGGTCTTTGCTCTTGAACGTGAAGGATACAGGGTTTTGGTCGCCAAAGACGGCGAAGAAGCAGACAAAATGTTGGATATAAAAGCAGATTTGATTTTGCTTGACTTGGTGATGCCGAAAAAAAGCGGATTTGAAGTGCTTTCAATTATCCGTCAGGAAAAACGTCTGCAAACGCCGGTGATTATCCTTTCCAATCTCGGCAAGGACGAAGACATTAAAAAAGGCATAGGGCTCGGCGCTGACGACTATCTGGTTAAGAGCAAATACTCAATTCGGTCGATTGTTGAAAAAATAAACTCTGCGCTTGGACAAGCAACGACCGGTAAATAACTTTTTATGGCGGAGAGTTTATCTGAAAAGCAAAATCAAAGAACTGTTTTGGAGAAACCATTGCTTCACTGGAGTGTTCGTTTGGTGATGGCGTTTTCGGTTCTCATCGGGATTATCTTTGTTGTTCTTGGCGTGGTTGAGCTTTATTTTTGGCGCCACTGGGCGCTCGGCGCTTTGGCGCTTGTCAGCGGATTTTTAATCTTCGGCAATCTTTTGCTGCTTTCCAGTTTAATCAGGGGGAAAAACCACTTGAACGCCGTGGTTTTTTCCATGGGTGAAGGCTTGATTGAGGTTGATACTAGGTTCAGGATTGTTTCGTTTAACCCGATGGCGCAAAAGATTCTTTCCGCCAGCCCGGGTCAGCTTTTAAACAAAGATATCCGAAGCGTCATCAATGCTTTTGAAAACAACGCCAAGGTGGCGGAGAGAGACCATCCAATCGTCAAGGCCATTGGGACCGGCTTGAAGGTTGTCGCTGACCTTGATAAAGACCTGTACTTTGAAGATTTTAACGGCCGGCGGTTTCCGGTTATCCTGTCGTCGTCGCCGATTGTTCTTGAGGATAAGATTATTGGCGGCGTGATTGTTTTCCGCGACTCGACTGAAGAAAAGCGCTTTGAAGAAGCCGAGTCAAACTTCATTGCCACCGCTTCGCACCAGTTAAGAACGCCTTTAACTTCAATGCGCTGGTTTTCCGAAATGCTGCTTTTGGGCGACGTCGGCAAGCTGACAAAAAAACAATCGCATTTTCTTGAACGGGTTTACCAAGGGGCTGAACGGATGATAAAGCTTATCGGTTTGCTTTTGCAGGTTGCCCGTTCTGAAGCCGGAAAAATCAGGATTGAGCCGGTTTTAACAGACATCAAAGAAGCGGTTGAAAACCTGGTTCGTGACGCTTCGGCAAAAGCCGAAGAAAAACGGCAAGAGATTGAGATAACCGCTGAACCTAGTCCGTTTCCCAAGCTTGCGGTTGACCAGGAAATTTTTTCCATTGTTGTCCGAAACCTTCTTGACAACGCGATTACTTATTCGTCAAAGCCCGGCAAAATCATCATCTCTTTATCAAAGAACAAAGACGAGGTTGAGATCTCGGTCAAAGACGAAGGCATCGGCATTCCGAAAAAAAGCCAGGAGCATATCTTTGAAAAGTTTTTCCGCGCCGACAATGCTTTGGCTTACTCGCCCGACGGCTGGGGATTAAGCTTATCCCTGGCAAAGTATTTGGTTGAGGCCTGGGGCGGCAAGATCTGGTGTGTTTCTGAGGTTGATAAAGGCGCGGAGTTTCTCTTTACGATTCCGGAATCCGGCATGCAGGTTAGGGAGGGCTGGGCGCGGCTGAACGAATGAGGCTTATGATATAATTAAAGCTAGAAAATAATTAACATGGAAACCAAAAGGAAAATTCTTATCATTGAAGACGAAGAGCCGCTGCAGGAAGCGATTCAGGCAAAGTTCAGAAGTAAAAACCAGTATCAGGTTTTGACGGCTTTCAGCGCCGAAGCTGGCCTGGGCGTTCTGGTTAAGGAAACCCCAGATTTAATCTGGCTCGACCTGCTTTTGCCGGGCATGGGCGGATTCCAGTTTTTGCAAAATCTGCGTTCAACGCCCCAGTGGAAAAACATTCCGGTGATGGTGGTTTCGGTTTCCGGCACGCCGGAAAAAATCCAGCGGGCGTTTGAACTCAATGTGATTGACTACATTGTCAAAAGCCAGTACCGGCTTGAGGATATTGTCAAAAAAGTCGACGATTTTATGACCAGTCGCGCTGATAAATAACCATGCCTGAGAAAAAAACCGTTCTGGTGATTGAAGACGAACCGTCTTTGCAAGAAGCGTTGAAACTGAAGCTGGGCAAAGCCGGAGTTGAGGTTTTTACGGCGTCTTCGGGGGAAGAGGCTTTGGAGGTTTTGAAAACCTTGCGGCCGACACTGGTTTCGCTTGACCTGCTTTTGCCGAAAATCAACGGCTTGGAAGTTTTGCGCCAAATCAGGCAGAATCCGGAGACTGCCAATCTGCCGGTCATCGTGGTCAGCGTTTCCGGCGGCAATGAAAAACTCAGGCAGGCTTTCAGTTTTAACGTTGTGGATTACATCATCAAAAGCGAATATACTATAGAAGAGATTGTCAAAAAATTGAAGGAAGTTTTGAAGAATTTATGACAAAAAATCCCGAAAAAATCAGCCGTGTCATTTTGGTGATTGAAGACGACGAGCCGACCCGGGAAGCGATTTTATGGAAACTGAACAAATCCGGGTACCAGGGTGATTCGGCCGGAGACGGCATTGCCGGGCTGGAGATGTTGAAACAAAAGCAATACTCCGGCGTTTTACTTGACCTGCGGATGCCTCGCGGTGACGGTTATTATTTCATGGAAGAAAAAAACAAAGATCAAGAACTCAAAAAAGTTCCGGTGATTGTTTTCAGCAACTTCAGTCAGCCGGAGTTTGTCAACCGTTCTTTGGAACTCGGGGCAAAAGGTTATCTGGTTAAAGCCCAGCACAGCGTTGATCAGATTGTTGAAGAGCTGACAAACTGCCTGGAAAACGGCATCTGTTCGATTGACCGCTAAAAAGCCATGACACCAAACGAACCAAAACAAAACAGAAGCCGAAAAACCGTTTTGATTATTGAAGACGATGTTTTTTTGCAGAAAGCTTATGATGTCAAGTTTGAAAAAGAAGGCATTGAGCTTTTAATCGCGTCTGACGGCGACCAGGCTCTGGCTATGCTTGCCAAAGACCCGCCGGATTTGATTTTGCTTGATATCATGCTGCCGGGCATCAGCGGCTTTGATGTTTTGGAGCAGATCCGGAAAAATGACCGCTGGAAAAGCGTGCCGGTGCTGATTTTGAGCAACCTTGGTCAGGCGGAAGACATTGAAAAAGGCAAAAAACTCGGGGTCAAAGAGTATATCATCAAAGCCAATGCCAAAATAAATGAGGTGATAGAGCTGGTCAGAAAATACCTTGCTTAAAATAGACTCCCGCCGCCAGCCTGTGGATATCGCCCTTGAAAAGATTTGTGGTATAATTGACTAAAGTTCGCTGAACAATTTTTATTAATTTAAGCAATATATGTTCATGTTTAAAAAAGGGGAAGGTTTGGTCCGGGCGACGACAGCTCAAAAAGGGTTCACGCTCTTGGAGCTTTTGATTGTCATCACCGTGTTGGCGATTTTATCCGTGGTCTTAATCTTTGTTCTTAACCCGACTGAAATTCTGGCAAAGTCCCGCGATACCCAAAGGATTTCCGACCTTTCAACACTGAAGACCGCGATTGCCATTTATATGTCAACGGTTTCCGGGCCCCAGCTTGACGGCACTTCCGGCACAGTTAATGACAAATGCGACGGCGGCACTGCTGCCAATGAAGAGCTTTGGCTAAGCATCAATACCACTGCCGGCGGCGGCGAAAGTGTTACTGACGCCACGCCTCCGACCGGGTGGACTCAAGCAGCCACCAGCTGGGAACAGAACGCTTCCACCACCGGCGCGACTTTAGTTGACGGCACTGGCTGGATTCCGGTTAACCTTGGTGCGATTACCGGCGGTTCGCCAATCTCCAATCTGCCGCTTGACCCGACCAATGATCTTTCTACAACCACTGGTTCAGATACATCCACAGCCGCAGTGCTTAACAACGGCGCGTTAATGTACCGCTATGCCTGCAAAAAAACCCCGGCGTCTTTTGAGATTGATTCCAGGCTGGAAAGCGGTTCTTACGGCGTCGGTGGTTCTGACGACCGGTCAGCCAAAGACGGCGGCAACAACTCAAACTTGTTTGAGATGGGCACTGGCCTGACGATTCTCCCCGGCACCAATGACTTTTAGAGTTTCCCGCCTTTCTTTTCAAGCCAGCTGAGAGTTTGAATTTTCCGGCGCCGCCGGTTGAGTCTGCGTTTTTTGCGGCGGCACGTCAAACGCGCCAGTCGCGTCTGGCGCGACGTTTCCCGAACTTATGAATATAATTTCTTACATGGCGTGGTTTCCGCTGGTGTTTTACTCGATTATTTTCCCAGCCGCGGTTTATTTTTATCTGGCAAAAAAATCTTTTTGGGGATTAATCAAAGCAACGGCTTTGTTTTATTTCGCGTTTGCTTCTCTGAAAACTTGGTTTCAGTACCAGCTTTGGTCAAACACCGGGTTTGGCAGAGTTCTTTTGGAATCAAGCCTTGACCCGAGCGTGCCGGGTTTTTTCGGCAAACTCAGGCTTTTGACCGAATCTTCGGGCGGGTATTTTTTTTATTACGCTTTGAGCCGGTTTTGGTTTAATTTTCTGGCGACGGCCCTGGTTGCGGTCTTGTTTTACTTCTTTTTGAAGCTGTTGGAAAAGCGCTGGCCGCGATTTTTTGAACCGTTTGAGCCGGAACTGGGTTTGCTTTTGGGTCTTTTTTGCGGCTGGCCTCTTTTTCTTTTGTTTTTACCGCTGAGCTTTACTCTGATGATTCTGTTTTCTTTGGCAATGTCAGTTTTTTTCAAACAAAATCGCGTCACTCTCGGTCCACCCCTGCTTTTGGGCGCGGCTCTGACCCTGGTTTTTGGAGGTTATTTGAGCAAGTTCATTTCTTTATCTTCGCTGAAAATTTAAAATGCATATTCCCGAACACAAACTCAAAGACCTACTTTTGAACTCCGGCATCATTAAGGAAAAAGCTTTTGCCGCAGCCACAAGTGAAGCCGGCAGGCTGGCCATGCCTTTGGCTGAGGTTTTGGTCAGCCGCGGCGAGATTACTGAAGATTATTTAATCGAGCTTTTGGAGTCTAATTATCATATTCCGATTATTGACCTCAGAAAGCGGCCGGCGCTCAGCAAAGAAATCATCGGTCTGGTTCCGGAAAGCTACGCCAAAGCCAAAAATGTCGTCATCTTTGAAAAAGACGAAAAGAAAAACACCTTAAAGCTGGCAATGGCTGATCCTTTGGATTACGAAACGATTGAGTTTTTGCGCGCCAAGCTGAAAATGGAGATTGAGGTTTATTTAACTGCCAGATCAAGCCTGAAGTTCGGGCTGAAGCAGTACGGCAAAGAAATCAAAAAAGAGTTTGACGAGATTATTTCGGAAAACGTCAAAAAAGTCATGGGTGAAGTCGGCGGCGAGATTGACATGTCAAAGCTGGCGGACGCCCTGCCGATTGTCACGATTCTTGACAGCATTATTGAACACGCCGTCGCCCTGAACGCTTCAGACATTCACTTTGAACCTTTGCCGAACGAGCTTTTGATTCGTTATCGGGTTGACGGGATCCTAGATGAAATTCTGACGCTGCAAAAAGTGATTGAGCCGATTCTGGTCGCCCGGGTCAAGATTTTGGCGAACCTGCAGATAGACGAACACCAAACGCCCCAAGACGG